>Ga0256845_1000126_pt1 | contig 68096 bp, 58 predicted proteins | sample RiftiametaG_FD_189101 | JGI IMG/M metagenome (GOLD analysis project Ga0256845, IMG submission 189101) | Tube worm associated microbial communities from hydrothermal vent at the East Pacific Rise, Pacific Ocean - Riftia | ecosystem: Host-associated > Annelida > Integument > Unclassified ...
TTGTTGTGACATTAAATGGAGATGCTATACCAGTAACATTTGATTCGACAACTGGTGCATTGACTGCAACCTGTAATTTAATAGATGGTTCAAATAAAATTGCTATTAAAGCTAGTGATTGTGATGCGCAAACGGACATTATTTACGTATCTTATGCTGCACCTTGTATTGCGCCTGTTATTAAAGTAACAAGTTTATTAACATCTACTCAACCTACATATACATTGACAGCTATACTTACAAATACAGCTGCTGTTGTTGTGACATTAAATGGAGATGCTATACCAGTAACATTTGATTCGACAACTGGTGCATTGACTGCAACCTGTAATTTAATAGATGGTTCAAATAAAATTGCTATTAAAGCTAGTGATTGTGATGCACAAACGGACATTATTTACGTATCTTATACTGAACCTTGTAATAAGCCAATAATTAACAACATTAAAACGATTAAAGTACCTATGAGTAGTTTAGGTGGGAGAGATGTTCTAAATTACCAAATGATAGCTCTAGTTACTAATGTTAATGATCCTAACTGGATAACCGTTAAAGTAAATGGAATAATAGTTTCATCTATTTTTGACAATATGAACCAAACTGTGTCAGCCCAATTTCCAGTGATTGAAGGTGTAAATACAATTGAGGTAATTATTGACGGATGTGAAACTGTTACAGCAACAAAAAAGTTTACCAATACTACTGACAAAAATAATCTAGGAAATACTAAATTAGCTAAGCCAATAATTAAAACAATTTTGCCAACAACTACTCGAAAAACAGTAACTAGTAATGTGTTTTATTTTAAAGCGAAAGTAACTTCAATTGAGTCTAAAAGTCAAGTTAAAATGACTGTAAATGGTAGAATTCAAAATACATTTCTCTATTCTAAAGGAAACAGTAATGTGTCGGGTTCGTTTAAATTAGTTAAAGGAATGAATACAATTGTTTCTACAGTAACAAATGCATCAGGTTCAAGTGTTTTAAAATATTATATAACTTATGTACCTAAGGTGACAACGTCTAAACCAATAGTTACTAAACCTAAACCAAACACATCAAAAGTTACAATTCCAAAAAAAGATACGACAAAGGTAACTGTTCCTAAAACGAACACGTCAAAAAAGGGGACAACGCCAAAAGTTTCAACTCCTGAAACGGAAGGAAAAAAAACGGGTCGTAGATAGTATTAAAGTCATTAATTTATTTAATGGCTTTTTAAATTACTATTTTTCTCATTTAATTTTTTGTACCTTTGAGTAAAAACTAAAAATGAATAAATTAATATTGATCGTTTTAGGAGTAATGTTTGTTTTTACTTCAACTTCACAATTGAAAATGTCCCAAAATTGTATTAGTGATATTTATACAATTCAAAAAGATTTAAATTTAAATAAAGGCAAAGTCTCTGATCGACTTTTAAATCAATTCCCTATCAATAGTATTAATGGAATTAATTATTTGTCTTTTCTAGCTCAGGTAAATTCAGGTTTTAATAAAACTGATTTAGAAAATAACACGTTTATTGTAGGGAAAAAAACAGAAAAAATTGTAAGCTTAAAAATTCCGTTAACAGAGTTATATTCAATACAAAATCTAAACGGAATAGATGTATTACAACTAGCAGGGAAAATAAGACCTACATTAAATAAAGTACTAAAGGACATTAGAGCAGATAGTGTGCATGCTGGTATTAATTTACCACAAGCATACACCGGTGCAAATGTTTTGATAGGTGTAACGGATTGGGGTTTTGATTATACTAATCCTAACTTTTACGATACATTATTACAGGACACAAGAATTTTAGCAGCTTGGGATCAGTATAAAACATCAGGACCAAATCCGACAGGATTTAGTTATGGTACAGAATTTTCTACTGCTACTGACTTATTGAATGCAGGTTCAGATACTTCAAATATTTATTCTTATGGGTATCATGGCTCTCACGTAGCAGGTATCTGCGGTGGTAGTGGTGCAGGTACGCCTTTTCGTGGAGTAGCTTTTGAAGCACAATATTTGTTCACTACATTTTTAGTTGATGAAAGCTCAGTTTTAGATGCTTGGCAATGGATGTATGATAAATCAGTAGCAGAAAATAAAAACTTAGTAATAAATATGAGTTGGGGGTTATATCATACAGGAGCGTTAGATGGAACATCATTATTAAGTCAGGCTTTAGATAATTTTACTGACTTAGGGGTGTTGTTTGTTTCATCTGCAGGGAATAATGGGGATAATAAATTTCATATTAAAAAAGAATTTACAAATGATACTTTATTAACCAGAATTAACTTTTCTTCTACAGCATTCTCTCAGCATTATTGGGGGCAGAGTTTACATGCTTGGGGTGATGTAAATGGAAATTTTTCAGCTGGTCTTCAAGTCTTAAATTCTTCAAATCAACTTATGGGAGAAAGTCCAATGTTTTCAACTTTAACAACTACAACTTATGTTGATAGTTTTATTGTTGTGAATGGAATTGCAGATACAATATGGTATAATCTATCAATGGATAATATTTATCCGACTAATGATAGACCTCAAATGAGATTGAGGGTAAAGAAAAATAATTTTTATAGAATTGTTTTGAAATCATTCGCCAATTCGGGTACCGTTCATTATTGGAATGTTGCAGAAACAACTACTGATGTTGGGAATTGGGGGGTTGATTTTACATCAAATGGTGTTGGTTATACCGCTGGAGATTCGCAGTATGGAATTGGTGCACCGGCTTGTTCTGAAAAGGCAATTTCGGTTGCTGCACATAGTTCAGAAAATGTGATTGCCGGTGGTGCCGTTTTTGGTGGTGCACTGGCTAGCTTTTCGAGTGAAGGACCAATAATGAATGAATCGTTAAAACCTGATATTTCAGGACCAGGAGTAAGTGTCGGTTCTTCTATATCTTCTTTTGCTGATTCTCCACCTGCGCCGATTACCACTATTACATTTAATGGTACTGATTACGGTTTTGCTAGGCTTAGTGGGACATCAATGTCCGGTCCTGCTGTTGCTGGAGTTTGTGCTTTAATTTGGGAGGCAAATCCTTATTTGGCATCTTGGCAAATAAAAAAAATTATTATCCAAACGGCTCGTGAAGATTCAAAGACAGGTAGTATACCAAGTACTGGAAGTTATGAATGGGGATATGGTAAAGTGAATGCGTATAAAGCAATTAAGCGAGCTATTAATACCGTTGGTGTGAATGAAGTTATTAAACCCCTAGAGTGGTCTGTATATCCAAACCCAACTTCAAATTTTTTATACATTCAAGGTCTAAATAATAGTGTTAAAACTATTCAGATTATTAATTTAAATGGACAAGTAGTTAAAGAAGTAGAGTATTCAAATCAAATAGACATTACATATTTTTCAAAAGGAATTTATATACTTAGAGTTGTAAACGAGAATCATGTGGAACAAACAAAGTTTGTTGTAAAATAGAAAAGAATCAGTATGCATTACTATGTGTTTTTAAGAACGTTTAGAACAAGTAATGGAATAAAAGTAATCAATAATCAATTTTATAAAAATTTAGGTTTTAAGTAATTTTTTTTTACATTTGATATATTTATAATAAACACCGTAATTTATATGAAAAACTTTGTTTTTGTTTTTTTACTTAGCATTAATTTAATGTCCTTTTCTCAAGAGTATGGTTCCGATTTCCCTAGAGCAATTGTAAAGTCAAATGTTAGTAATGATATAATTGTATATTCATTTATATCCAATTATCTTATTGATGAGTACAAAGTGTCTATGCTTGAGAATAGATTTTTAAACCGATATTCTGAGTTAATTGAAATTAATATTTCTTATAGCACACAAAGAATCAGTTTTAAAATTTTGAGTAGTGGTTCAAAAGTATTTTTAGAAAAATTTGTTAAACATTTCAAATATAACGGATATGAATTTATTTAGATTAATTCTTTTATTGTTCCTGTTGAATTCTTTTAAAGGAATATCTCAATGTAATACAAATACTTCTATTTGTACAAGTGGACAAACTGCTCCATTTGTCTTTTTACCACCTTCTGTAAATCCATCTTCTTGTTTAGATTTTACGAATGGAAATGGTGCAAACTATGGCTATGTAATTCTTTATATAACCTCAGCAGGACCTTTAAGTTTATTGATAGACAGTCCAACCGCTACTACTGGGTATGTTGATGTTGCAATTTTTGATATTACTGGTCAGTCTGACCCTTGTGGTTCATTAAATATAACTACTGAGATTAGCTGTAATTATGCAACTGCTTCAAGCGGGTGTAATCAGTTTGGTACCGATTTTCCATGCGCTTCTTCTATAACTTCCCCAATGGTAAATGCAGGAGATGTTTTAATGGTGTTAGTTGAAGATTGGTCAAATTCTGCAGGAACTTTTACTTTAGAGTTAGGAAGTTCTGCTGGTGGTGCGGAAACGGGAGTAGGGAATCCTGCAATAGATGCTGTAATGCAGATTTTAACTAATGGTAGTAGTCCTTATCAAATGAATGCTGTGGATAATGGTGGTGTTTGGTCAGGGCTTGGTATTACTGCTGATGGTCTATTTGATCCATCAATAACTGGAGCTGGTAATTTTGATGTGTCATATACAATAGGAGTTAGCCCTTGTATCGACTCTGATACATATACAATCGTTGTAAATTCAAATTTGGCAGTAAAGTTATCAAACTTTGAAGTGCATTGTCGTAGGAATAATGCTGTTTTATTTTGGGAGACGTTGTCAGAAAGTAATTCTGATTATTTCAAGGTTCAATTCAGTGAAGATGGAGAACAGTTTGAAACCATAGGAGAAATCAATAGTCAAGGTAATTCAACTACAAAAACTGAATACACTTTTAGTTATGATAGTGATTTTGTAAATGGATATTATAAATTAATAGAAGTAGATTTTGACGGTTTGGAAAGCATATATACCCCTTCTTTTTCGAGTTGTGACGTAGATAAATTTGAAATTTATCCTAATCCAGTAAGTGATGAATTGTTTGTGAATTTAAAGAAAAAGGATAACGAGTTAATGTATTATGAAATAAAAACGGTATCCGGTAAAATTGTAAGTACTGATGAATTTTTAAATTCTATTGATGTTTATAATTTATCTAAAGGTATGTACTTTATAAAAATATATACCAATAACAGTATCTATACTTCTAAGTTTATTCGTAAATGATATTTATAATCAAAAAAAGGAAGATAATTGTCTAAACTATCTTCCTTTTTCTTTAATCATGAAAAAAACTATAAAACCATGAACTTATAAAATCATGAAAAAAATATAAGTCCGGTACAAATATAGTATATTTATTTTAATAAAAATACTATATGTGAATAATATTGATTTTTCACATTCCTTTCACTACGTCTATCAAGTTTTATTTGCTTTAATACTGTTGTCTATTTGTCTGTTTTAGAGTATTCAACGTCATGATGTAAAATGTTGAGAGAGAGGAATAATATGCCTGTTGATGAGTGAGTTGTGTTCTTAATGAAGTTTAAATTTTGACATAAAGTGTAGTTAAAGGTTGTTAAGTTAATCTGTTCGTAGAAAGAAATTGATTGAAGTCACAGAGAATTCAGAACATTGAGAAACTACATATGAATGGTAAATCAAAATGGGATTTGATTAACTGAGGCCTCCCAATTAAAATTTTTCTTCACAAATTGTAGTGCTTGTTCTGTGATTTGTTTTGAAACTATGTCGTCATTCAATAATAAGTTAATTCCTTTTTCAAAATCAATTAACGTATCTGCAATAATTAATTCAGAGCCAGGCTTACCTCCTAGTGCATTATTAGCAAGTGAAGTTGTGATACAGGGTATGTTCAAAGCCATTGCTTCTAATAATTTATTTTGTAAACCTGTACCAATAAATAAAGGAGCGATAAATATTTTTCCTTTCAAATAACTTTCTCTTATGTCATCTACCCAACCAGTTACGGTAACATTTTTTATTTCATTAAATTTTTGAACCTTTTGTGAAGGATTTACACCTGATAAAAGGACTTTTAGTTCAATTCCTTTTGCTTTGTAAAGTGGTAATATTTTTGTGATGATATATGTGCAACTTTCAATGTTTGGCGGGTAACTTAAGTTTCCTACAAATACTAAATCATAATTTTTTTTTAAGTCTGTGTTTTTGTAATTATAAAAATAGTCATCAATTCCATTAGGCACAACAGTAATACTTTTCTGTAAAGGATGTTGAATTAGTTTTTTATCTTGTTTTGATATTATAGTGTGATGATTGAAGTAATCAAATATTTTGTTCTCGTAAATTTTAACACGATTACCTTCAGTTTTCAGAGCTAATTTTGAAAGAAATTTTGCGTTTTCAGCTCTTCTCAATAACCCAGAGCTTAGCGCGTCCATATAGTCTAATGTTTTTGGAATTGAATGAATATTCTTTACGTATTCAGAAGTTCTAATTAATTGACAGAGGATTAGATTAGGCTTTAATTCAGTTACGAGTTTATTTATTTTTCTATGAATTGATTTTTGATAGAAATAGCCGACCTGAATAGGCTTAGATGTGAAAATCATTTTAAAGGTATTCAATAATACTAACAGGTAGTTAAGTTTGAAAATATGAATAGATTTACAGTATTTTTTTAATTCATTTTCCCATTCTTCTTTTATATCTATTCTGGTTAATGAACATAGAATAATATCATAATTCTTAGATAGTTGCTTTATTTGATGATACGCTCTTAATTTATCTCCTTTTTCCAAAGGAAAAGGAAATCTTGAGGTTGTTATTAATACTATTTTTTTTGAATTATGCATTTTATAAAGAGTTTGCAAATACTAGTAATGATTTGACTAATTGATCATTATTATGCTCTTTTTCTACAAAAAGACGTGCATTTTTTCCAATTTCTATTGTAGTCTCAGGGCTTTCAATTAATTGATTTATTTCTAGAATAAAATCGGCTTTAGTATTAGCTATAATAACATTTTTTTGATGTGTGGCATTTATACCTTCTAAGCCAATTGAGGTTGATATGACCGTTTTACCCATGGCCATAGCTTCAATAATCTTTATTCTCATTCCACCTCCAGAAAGTAACGGAACTATCATGACGTCATGATTAGCAATGAAATCTGTAGCTGAATTAACTTGCCCATGATTTATGATTTGCTTGTCATTTAAACTTAGTAATGAATTAGGCATGCTTTTTCCTGCTAAATGGAGTTCTATGTTTTTAGTATCAAAATAAGTCCAGACTGATTTTAAAAACCAATCAATTGCTTCGATATTTGGATTCCAGTCCATAGAACCAATGTGAAAAAGTTTTAAACTTTTATCAGATAGATTGTAATTAGGGGTGTAGTTTTTAAAATCAATACCAAATGGTACAGTTGTGATATTCAAATCAGGATTAACAGTTAAATATTTTGTTTTGTCATCATAACTTATAGTCGCAATCCCATCAATATCTGATAGTATGTGAGTTTCGTACTTTTTTAAATTAGATGATAAATAGTTGAGATATCTCTTTTTTAAAATGTTTTTTTCTTTTTGAGCTAATCTTTCCCAAATTAAGTATTCAAAGTTATGGCTTCTAAGTATTACTTTGGCATTAGAGTTATTTTGAATTGTGCCAATATATGGACTTAAAAAAAGACTTTCAAGAATTATAAAATCATAATCGTTTTCTTTTAAATCCTGTGTTATTTTCATGTCTAAATCGGCAGAGAAGAATCGACTTACATTATAACAGTCTGAAGTGATGATGGATGAAAAAGCGTCCACAACGTTTAGTTTTGTATCTAAGAAAACACCTTCAACATTTGTCTGTTCTATAAAGTCTTTCGGGAAATTCTTTAACGAAAAGGGGTGTTTAATAGTTGAAATACAAATCATTTTTAAATCAACATCATTATTCAATAAGCCCAATGAAATGTTTTTCATTGCTATGCAACCTCCATCGATAGCAGGGTAAGGGGGCTTGTTACAAAGTTGTAGAACTTTCATTAATTTCGTGTAATTTTTTTAACGATTCGTTTATAAACTTCAATGTCAAACAGTGCAGAGTCATTTGCAGATTTATAAGTTAAAAATAATCCAATAGGTACAAGGATTATAGAGCTCATCCACATACCAACAATAGGAGTTAGTGCATTTGACTCAATCATGTTTTCGCCAGTAATGGATAAAATGTAATACATCAAAAAGAAAAGGACAGCAAAGATTAAAGGTGCACCAAGTCCGCCTTTCTTTATAATAGCTCCTAATGGGGCGCCTATAAAAAATAGAACAATCAATGCAAAGGATAAGGAAAATTTCCTGTGCCACTCCGTTTTGTATTCTTTTAAAGAGTTTTCTCTCATGTTTTTTAATTGTCGACTCATTGTTATATAGTCCTTTTTCGCTCTTATTTTATTCTGAGTAGTTGTTAAAGCAGAGTTTAAGTCAGCTGTAGATAAACTATCCAAATAAAATATAGAAGTGATTTTTTTAGGAATATTTAAATTTTTATTGCCCTCTGCTGTAATCTTCTCAAGCTTTGCTAATGCTTCTGAATCGTATATAACAGTTTGGGATACTAAACTGTTTTGAAAGGACTTATTAATAGAATCATTTGAAAATGAAAAAGAATCAATTGCTATACCTAACTGTTTATAATTCATCATTTGATATTCTCTTTTAAACAAATCTTCATCAGATTTCTGAAGAGAAAAACCACTCATATCAAACTTTACAATTGTTTCTTTAAAGAAAGATTTTCTGAAAGGGTATTTTGCAGTGGCATTAAAATCTAATTTTCCATTTTCATACATTGACCCGTTTGTCAACTTAAGCATTAAAAATTGTTCATCTTCTGATTTTAAGAGTTCACCTTTTTCGGCTTTAACTATTTTGCCATTTTTTTCGTAGATTAATAATCCTATAAGCTCTCCTGTTTTTTTATCCTTTTTATCGACTTTAATTGATGTGTCATTTAATTTGTTAAATACACCTTCTGAGATTGCAAATGTAGGGTCTTTAGATTGTAAATCGTAAATAAGTGTTCTTTGTTTTAGATTTGCAATTGGTAGAGCATAATTAGAAAAATAAAATGTACCAACGGATAAAAATAGAATTAGTATTAACATGGGTTTCATCACTTTAAAAAGTGACATTCCTGACGATTTCATTGAGGTCAATTCATTACTCTCTGCTAAATTCCCCATTGTCATTATGGATGAAAATAGTACAGCAATAGGAAGTGCTAAAGGAATGAGATTTGCTGAAGTAAAAAATAATAATTTTAAAACTACGAAAAAATCTACACCTTTTCCCATAATATCATCAATGTACTTCCATACAAACTGCATTAATAAAAACAGCATAGCTATAACAAAGGTTATAACGAAAGGCCCAATAAAGGACTTGATTATAAATGTGTTAATTTTTTTGATAAAAATAGGTATTAACTAATAACCCAAACTTTAACAAATAGTATGTACTATAAATTTAAGTTTGGGTTAATAAAAATTAAAAATAATTGGTTAACAACCAAGTGTCTTTTTTAGAGAGTCGACTTGGTTAGTCCAAAGTAATCTTGCTTCATCAATTTCATCTTCTTCTGCAAAATCTGTAATAATTAATGCAACATCACGTGTCATATCATCAACTTTAATTGCGATTTCAAAAAATGTTTTTAAATCATCTTCTTTGTCATCTTCCCATTGGAATTTAACGGATTCACCTTTTTTCTTGGTTAAAAGAAATGCAGATTCTTCACTTCCATCCCAAATAAAAGTAAATAGATCTTTCTTAATGTTTACATCATCTGCAAACCACTCACTTAAGCCACTTGGCGTACTTATCATATTAAATAAAACAGCAGTTGAGGATTTAATCTCAAGTTCCATTTCAAATTGTATCTTATCAGACATAGTTTTTCTTCATTTTAATCGCAGTAATATACACAATTTTACTTATCTAGAACATTAATATTACACTTATTTTGAATTTTTGGTATATTAATTGCCAATCTATTGAAAATAACAGATCTAAAATGTAACCTTATTTTTTTTTAGTGCGTAATACTACTCACAATTATAACAATTTACATGATGGATATTTTAAATATAACTAATATGAATAAGAAGTATATTGAACTTGCAAAACAAAAACTACAAAATCACAAAGTAAAAGGATCTAAGACAGAATTGTCAATTTTTCAGGTGGCAGAATTGATAGATGTTATAAATGGTAAAATTGAAAAATTCACACTAAATAATTCAATTCAAAACTTTAATATAAGTTTGAATTAAAACGGTAGTGCGAAGATGTAATTGTCAAAAGATAAACAGTTTGTTTATCTTTATTAGTATCAAATAATTAAAAAAAATGACGATTTACATTTGTAAATCGTCACGAATTATAGATTAAAAACAATCTCAATGAGAAAGTGGTAATGGATTAATTACCATTATCATTAAAAATCCAAATTTTTTTAAGCGTAGTTAAAGGAGTAAATTTCTTCATAAGTATTTATTTTTACACTAAGTTAAAGAATGTTAAATGAATTTTCATTTTAAAAAACTGTAACAGATTAACTTGTTTAGTTAAGTGTGTTAAATTCTGTGTTACTGGTTTTGTTATAGTTGTTAAAGAATTGTTATCTTTACATTAAATCAAATCCAATAGATATGAAATTAAGAGCTTTAATAATAGATGATGAAGAATTAGCAAGAAAAAACCTTAGCATGCTTGTTAATGATTATTGTCCAGAAGTTGAAGTGATTGGGGATGCGGGTAACGTAGTTGATGCAAAAGAAAAAATTGAAACCTTAAATCCCGATTTTATTTTTCTTGACATTAGAATGCCAAGAGCGTCTGAAGGATTTGAGTTATTAGAATCTATAGAGAAAAGAAACTTCTTTGTAATATTTGTAACAGCCTTTAAGGATTATGCATTAAAAGCATTTAATGCAAATGCTATTCATTATGTATTAAAGCCGATTGATGTTGATGATTTACAAAATGCTGTAGCAAAGGTTATTGAAACAAAAGGGAACTATAATTCAGAACCTGAAAATTTTAGTACTTATTTTGATGCAATCAAAAATCTTTCTTCTACCATTGAAAATAAAGGGTATGGGAATAAAATAGCGATAAGTCATACTAAAGGAATTAAATTAATCGAAACGAACACTATTTTGTATGCTGAAGCGTCAGGGAATTGTACTATGCTTTATTTTACTGATGGAAAAAGGTATTTAGATACTAGAACATTAAAGGTTTATGAAAGTATATTAAATCCAAATGAATTTTATCGTGTACATAAATCGTACATTATTAGCTTGGCTCAGCTTAAAGAGTATATCAATGAGGATGGGCATTTTGCAGTACTAAAAACAGGAAAGTTAATACCGGTAGCTAGGAATAGAGTCTCTACTTTTGTAAAAGCATTAAAAGCACTTTAAAAGTGAAATATAGCTGTCTCTTGTTGTTAGTTTTATTTTATGCTCAGATTGGGTTTACGCAACAGTTTAGTTTTATCAATTATGGTGTAAAAGACGGTTTATCACAATCTCAAGTGACAGATATATGTCAAGATGATTTAGGATATTTATGGGTGTCTACTCAATCTGGTTTAAGTAAATTTGATGGTGAAGAATTTGTTAATTATTCTGTAGATGATGGACTTGCTGGAAATACGATACATAAACTTTTATATTCTTCTAAAGATAAAACACTTTGGATTGCATCTACTAAAGGAATAACTAGGTATAAGGACAATGTGTTTACCCCTTATTATTTTAAATCTAAACTTAGTGTGAATGACTTAGTATTACAAGAGGACACATTATACATTGCAAGTAAAAATGGAGTGTATTCCTTTAAAGATGGCTATTTAAATCACTATTCATCTTATTTTAGCGTAAGACAGTTTGCTGAATTGAATGATTCGGTTTTACTTTGTGCAACTAATAAAGGACTTTATGAATTTGAGAATAGTCAATTTACTATTTTTTCAGATTCATCACTTTCAAATTTAAATTTCAGTGGGGTATCAATTCATGAAAACGAATTGTTTCTGTCGACTTACGGTTATGGGTTGTTGACTTATGATCTTGGTGGTGAAAAATTAAGTACTTACAATATCGAGTTTGATAAGATTAGAAATATTTCTGTTTTCAAAAATGAAATTTGGATTTCAACTTTTGATGGATTAGCGCAGTTAGAAAGGTCAAGTAACAAAGTCACTTATTTTAACGAACGAAATGGATTCATATTAAATCCTGTTAAATGTGTGTTTAAGGATAAAGACAATATTACATGGATTGGAGCTTATGGTAAAGGATTATTGAAATTTTCTGGTAAATCAATTACTAGTTACTCAGTTAAGGATGGTTTATCCTCTGAAATGGTGATGAGTATCGGTGAAAATGAGAAAGGACAGTATGTTTTCGGCACCTACGATAAAGGATTGGTAGTTCTAGGGAAGGATGAAATAAGGTATTTTAATACTAGAAATGGTTTAAGTCATAATGAGGTTTGGTGTGTGAAGAATATTAATAATACTTGCTGGATTGGTTTAAATAGAGGAGTTTGTTATTTGAAGAATAATGAAATTATTCAAAGTAATAATATAAAGGGTAAAATTAAAACGATTGAATCTATTGATGAAAACACTATTTATTTTGGTGGAAAAAAAGGACTGTGGAGAAAGTATGAAAATGAATATACTCATATTTTGAAAAATGCTATTTATGATATTAATAAAATTCAAGTCACTAATGAGAAAATATTTTTGGCTACTAAAAGCGGTTTATTTTGGCAATTCACAAATAAGTTAGATCGTCATTTTGAACAAATTCAATTAAATGAAAACAATTGTAATACACTCGTAATAGATAGTTATGAAAACATGTGGGTTGGAACTATTAACGGATTGTTTATTATCTCTCCAGAAAACGATATTTTAGAATATAAATTAGATATTACTAATTTTAAATCAAAAAATATTTTAGGGGCAATAAAAGATGAGTACAATAATATTTGGTTAAGTAGTGCAAATGGCGTTTACTTAATTAATAAAGCGAATCCATTTACTGACACCTTAAAACAATTTCATTATTCAACAGAAGAAGGTTTAGTAGATTTAGAGTGTAATTTAAATTCAATTTATGAAGACTCAAAACATCAAATATTTGTAGGAAATTCATCCGCGTTAATTAAAATTGATCCCAGTTTAAATTCTGAATTGTTTAGCTATTCAAAACCATTATTATCAATAAAATCAATAAAGTTGTTTAAAGAAAATTTTGATTATAGTCTGTATGCTAAGACTTATGATTCACTAACTTTAATACCAAATAGTATAATTTTTCCTCACAATAAAAATCACTTAACGTTTAATTTTATAGGTATAAATTTAAAGAATTCAAACAATATAAAATACAGCTATAGGTTGCTAGGAGCTGAGGAGAATTGGTCTCCATTGTCCAAAGAAAAATCAGCAACGTATTCATTTATTACGGATGGAGATTATGAATTTCAATTAAAAGCAACCAATATTAATGGGCTTTGGACTGATGTAAAAACGATTAGAATAACAATTCAACCTCCATATTGGAAAACGTGGTGGTTTGTGACCTTTATGTTATTAGTCTTAAGTGGTATAGTCTATTTAGGTTTTAGGATAAAAACTAGAAATGCTAATTCTAAGCGATTAACCAAACAGCTTGTCTTTAAAAATAGATTAAGAGAATTAGAGCAACAGTCTTTGAATGCAAGTATGAATAGGCATTTCATATTTAATTCGCTGAATTCAATTCAATACTTTATTAATAGTTCAGATAAGAAATCGGCAAATAAATATTTGTCAAGTTTTGCAAAATTAATTCGTAAAAATTTAGATAGTTCTACTGCTGATAATTTTATTGTGAATTTGAATGAGGAAGTTGAAAGAATCTTATTGTATTTAGTACTTGAGAAAATGAGGTTTGGAGAAAAATTTGATTATTTTTTAAATATTGACCCTAATGTTGATGTTGAGATGACAATGGTGCCATCTATGCTTCTGCAACCTTTTGTTGAGAATAGTATCATTCATGGCGTTTTGCCACTTGAAGGAACTAAAAAGGGAAAAATTGAAGTGAATGTAAAGTTAGAATTAAACTCTTTAGTTTTTGAAGTAGTAGACAACGGAGTAGGTATTGATAATAGTTTGAATTTAAAAGATTCATTCGATGGAGATCATGAGTCAAAAGGGATGATGATTACAGAGAATAGAATAGAATTGTTAAGACAAGTTAATGGTGAGAAACTAATGATTATTGGTCCGTTTCAAATAAATGATGGTAAAGGAGGAGTTGTAGGGACTAAAGTGTTAATTAAAATTCCGATTAATAATGAGTGATTTTTTTAAAAATTTAAAAGTAATTGAAATCGCTAGTGTTTTAGCTGGTCCTTCTGTTGGTATGTTTTTTTCAGAGATGGGTAGTGAAGTAGTGAAAATTGAAAACAAGAAATTAAATGGAGACGTGACAAGATCATGGAAATTAGCTTCTGAAGATAAAACTACTAAGGTATCAGCTTACTTTTGTGCTGTTAATTATAAAAAATCATATCAATTCCTTGATTTAACTAATGCAGCTGACTTATTAGATGTTAAAGCGCAAATTAATAAAGCGGATATCGTGATTCTAAATTTTAAACATGGAGATGATGTTAAATTTGGATTAGATTATGAGTCGCTTTCAAAAACGAATTCAAAGTTGATTTACGGAACTATAAATGGTTTTGGACAGGAAAGTGAAAGAGTTGCTTATGATTTAATCTTACAAGCAGAAACGGGATTTATGTCTATGAATGGCACTTCAGGTTCTGGACCAATTAAAATGCCTGTTGCACTAATAGATGTTTTAGCTGGACATCAATTAAAAGAAGGGTTATTAGTTGCATTGATAGATCGAATAAAATCTGAAGAAGGAAAAAAAGTATCAGTGTCTTTATATGAAAGTGCAGTCGCTAGTTTAGCAAACCAAGCCACAAATTGGTTAATGGGTAAACATATTGCAAAACCTATTGGTAGTACTCATCCTAATATTAGTCCATATGGAGAATTGTTCACAACTGGTGACGGAGAGTTAATAACGTTTGCAGTTGGTAGTAATAAACAATTTAGTAATTTGTGTGAAGCATTAGGTTTAATTGATTTAGTCGCAGATGTTAAATTTAAGGATAACTTTTCTAGAGTAAAGAATAGAGAAGAGTTAGAAGATTTAATTTCAAAAAAAGTAATAGACTTAAATTCAATAGATCTAATTACTGAATTACATAAAAAATTCGTGCCTGTAGCTAAAATAAACACTATTGATGAAGTGTTTCAAAATCCGATGGCAAAATCTATGATTTTACATGAAGACATAGGTGGTGTTAAAACACAACGTGTTAAAACAGTTGTTTTTAAATAAAATATCTTCATTTTAATTCATGACTACTGCTAAAATAGGTTGTACTAAGTGTAAAAAAGTAATGTTTAAAAAATCCGACACAAAAACATGTTTGTAGAAAGTTATTAACGCCAATAAAAAATAACTACAAGAATAGAAACTATTGAACATGTTTTAGAACAAACAAAAGAAGATGTACATTAGATCTTTATTTTAGTGTTCTTATAACTATTTATGAATAAAATCAATTGAAAATAATTTAGAACGTAAAAAAGAGGAGTGTTTTGCTCCTCTTTTTTGTAATTATTTTTAATTTGAATTACATTTTCATGAATCCAACTTCCGCTTCAGTTAAGTGTCTGTAGTTTCCACGTGGTAAATCTTTTTTAGTTAAGCCACCAAAGTAAACACGGTCTAATTTTCTAACTTGATATCCAAAATGTTCAAACATACGTTCAACTATTCTGAATTTCCCAGATTGAATTTCAATACCAGCCTCTTTTGGTTTACCGTCTCTGACAAAGTCAACTTTGTCAGCTTTAGCAAATCCACCTTCTGGTAATTCAAAACCTTCTACCATAGCTTTCATATGGTCAGTGTTGATGTTTTTTTGAACTTCTATGTGGTAAATTTGTTTTTTGGTATGACGTGGGTGATTCAACTTTTTTAATAAATCACTATCGTTTGTGAATAACAATAATCCCATACCGTACTTGTCTAATCTATCAACTGCAACTATACGTTCTTTACAGGCATTAAATACTAATTGATTGACAGATTTACGCCCCCAAGCGTCAGTGTTTCCACCGATAAAATCTTTTGGTTTATTTAATATCACATAACGTTTCGTTGATTGCGAAATTAACGCACCGTCATATCTAACTTCATCATCAGGTTTTACTTTATAACCCATCTCTAAAACTAACTCCCCGTTTATCTCAACTAATCCAGTTGCGATAAATACATCAGCCTCACGTCTAGAACAAATTCCGGCGTTAGCTAAATATTTGTTTAAACGAACATTCTCACTAAACGTTGGAACTGCGTCTCCTTTACGTTTCTTATTTTTGAAAGCGTCTGATTTATGTACAAATTTAGGTTTTGATTTACTATCCCCTCCTCTTGTCTTTTTAGCAACTTTTTTTCCAGTTGTTCTTCCTCTTCCACTAGTATCTTTCTTTTGGTATGCGCACATTACTTAATAATTTTGTGCAAAGGTAACAAATTTCGGCTCAGTATTTTGTAAGTTTGCAAACACAATTATCAATTATGAAGTTTTCCGAGTATTCTATCTCACCAGAAATTAAAAATAACCTTGAAAAATTAGGATTTATTAAACCAACTGATATTCAGTTTAAGTCCATTCCGCCTATCATGCGTGGGGAGGATTTATTGGCAATAGCTCAGACCGGTACTGGGAAAACAGCAGCTTTTGCAATTCCAATTTTAAATAGCATTCACAGTTCTAAAGTGTCTAGACGTTCTGAAGGGATTAAATGTTTAGTAATGGTACCAACCAGAGAGCTGGCAATTCAAATTACGGATGTATTTAATAATATTGGTGGTCACTTAAAAGTAAAAACGGCTTCAATTTTTGGTGGTGTTGAACAAGATAGCCAAATTTTAAGATTGGAAAAAGGGATTGATATATTGGTAACTACTCCAGGTAGAATGTTTGATTTTTTACACCAAGGACATTTAAGGTTGAATAGAGTAGAGACTTTAGTATTAGATGAAGCCGATCATATGTTGGATTTAGGATTTAAAAAAGATATTGAAGATGTTCTTAAATTTTTACCAAAAGACAGACAAACACTTTTCTTTTCAGCAACTATTGATAAGGTGATTAAAAAAACAGCCTATTCTTTGATTAAAGGAAATGCTATTCATATTCAAATTTCACCAAACGACCCAGTATCTAAAAATATTGAACATTCAGTGTCGAATATCCAAATGGATGATAAACGTTTTTTCTTAGAACGAATCATAAAAGAAAATCCAGCAAGTAAGATGCTTATCTTTGTAAGAACGAAAGTAAGAGCAGAACGAGTTGCAGCAGCAATGAAACGTGTTTTTCTAGAAGCTGAAACTATTCATGGTGGTGTTGAACAGATGGATAGATTTGCTGTAATGGAAAGGTTTAAATCAGGAAAAACAAAAATTTTAATTGCAACAGATGTATCTTCAAGAGGAATAGATATTCCACATGTCGAATTTGTAGTGAATTATGATATCCCGGAAAAACCAGAAAACTATGTTCACAGAATTGGTAGAACGGGTAGGGGTAAAATGAAAGGATTCGCTATTTCTTTCTGTAGTAAAGAAGAGAAGCCACTGTTAGATGAGATTGAAAAATTGATAGGAAAAACGATTCATTTAATTCAAATAACGAAAGCCAACTATAAAGAAACTATTAATTTTAAAGTAGAAGAAGAAAAAGATGATTGGCAATCTGTTATGGATCAGATAGAAACGATTGATAAGGGAAGAAAAAAGAAAAAAAAGTAGAAAAAAACTTTTTATAATAAAATATTATACATAAATTTGCACTCGCAATTAACGTATAGTGTGCTAAACACAACTCGTTAAAAGCTAAATTGTCTCATGGTGTAACTGGCAACACGTCTGTTTTTGGTACAGAAGAGTCTAGGTTCGAGCCCTAGTGAGACAACAAATTAACACCCTATAGCTTTGGTTATAGGGTGTTTTTTTTCGTGCATTTCTTATTGAGACTCTGTATCATTTTCTTTCTTCAATAAACTGAGTATATAAACAAAAAAAGATTACTTAAATAAGTGTGTTGTTTAAATTGAACTAGTTTAGTTACTTCATCTTAAATGTTTCCTTCATGATAGAGATGTTTGCAATGATTACGAATACCAAATTTTTACTTTTCGCTTATTTGTTTTACGAGATAATTGGTGTTTTTTATAAGTCTGAGTTGATGTGAGAGGTTTTGAGTACTTATTGTTTCAATTGTTGTAATCAAACATTTTAACTCTTCTAATTGGCTATTTTCAATTGTAGAAATAGAGATGTTAATTCTTTTATTAATTCATAAGTACTTATAGAAGTATGAATTGGCCAAGAAACAACCAAAATTAGGATACTTTAATGATAATATATATTCTAATTTATCATGGATTTGTGAATAGCTATCAATTGAGTTATTTTCTTTAGTTCTTTTTTATCTGACAAAGAAAGCCAATAGTGTTTTTTATCCTCATAGTTTACCAAAAATTTTAATTTTAATTTGTCCAGAAAACTTAATTTTGAATGACAGAATAAATATATGAATTTATCTAAATTTTTGGTTTCTATGACAAGTTCAAATATTCCCATTTTAATTTCATAGCGTTGACTGGACCATGAATTTATTTTAAGATTCAATTGTATTATTTTATCTCTATAATTTATGTGTTTTTTGTCTAATTCAAAAACAGTTACATATCTAATTTTTAGTTTTTTATGACCTGAAAATTTAGCGTAGCACACTCTGCGGTCCCCGTCACCTGAAACATAAAACTTACCATTATACATACTTAATTGAATAGTGTTTAATTTTGAAATCCACTTTTCAGAATCTATGGATGATTTTTGATGTCCATGTTTTAAACAACCAAGCATTTCAATCCATTTTTTACCTTGATAGTCAATATGATGGGTTCCAATTATATCATCTAAATTTACCAGAATATTTTCTTCGAATTTACCAGAACCTTTATAGTATTCAAAATCTTCTAAATTTTTTGGATTTTGAACTATTTCATTTTGCCAATTAAACATTGGTTCTTCAGAAAATAATTCACAATAATGCTTGTACCCTTCCAGGTAATTACTTTCATCAATATTCATTACTATGTTGCTTCATTTTTTTTGTCTATCACTTTTCTTGTTTCTAACTTAAATCATAGGAACATTTGTTTTTCTTTATGCCATAGATAGGAGTGCAATAGTATAGTTAAGTATTCATTAAAACAACTGTGTAAATACTCAATTATTTTTTAATGGAATTCAAATAGATTTGTATTAAACCAAATCTAAAATAAATTGAATAAATTGTTCTATGTTAAGTATAGAGTAGTATTTGCTTTGGCTATATTTGTGAGTAAGTTGAAAATAATGAACTTATTTTTAGGTAAAACATCATGACATAAAAAACTCGATTAATTAGTATGACGTTAAAATACAAGGGTAGAAATATAAAACTGAAAGAAGCTGTTAAAAAGGCTAATCGGATATTAAAATCAGATAAATTTTATAATGAAATAAAAGAACATAAAAAATTTGATAATACAGGTTTAATCAGTTCAAAAATTGCGGATTTTATTACAGTTTTCAAACGTATAATTAGTATAAACTCATTGATTAATGAATACATCTATACGGTTGGTTATGGAAATCATTCTTTAGAATTTACGCATGTCGATAATAGTAATAGAAAGGGGAAGGAAGGTAATACCGTTCCATGCGCAATAGAAAACATGGCATACGAAATGGTTTAAAAAATTATGGCTATTATTAAGAGAAAGTGGATTATCAAACAATTAAAAAATGATTTAATTGGTAAAGATTCACATAGGGGGGTAACATTAACATATTCTTGGTTCGCGAATCAAGTAGGCCATTTTTCATTAGGATTTATTCCTACAATTCTTTTGAATAGAATAGTTGGCAAGTATACTGATTTCGAAAATCCAGCGATAATGACAGCTGTGTTTGTTTCATTATTTTGGTTAATTTTTGAATTATATAATTTTTTATGGCCTTTATTAAAAGGGATGAGTAATACATTTAAACCAAAATGGGGAAATATTGCATTTGATACTGTAACAGATTTATTGTTTTTCTTTCTTGGCTCATTTTCTGCTTCTTTATTTATTTTTAGTTTAAGTATTAATCTATATATAGTTCTTTTAATTTTACTTCTTCTGATATATCCAATTTCTTATTGGTTTATTACAAAAATGTACCAGTCATTCGCATTCTATCCTTTTCAATTTAGATTGAGCCAATGGGATTTTGAACTAAGTACAGACAATAGTAAGTTAGTTTTAGATTTTCTTGACAAAGACAAAAAAGGTCAACATCTTTTAGTTTTTGGACCCAAGAGTAGTGGTAAAACTAGTTTAAGTATTGGGATACTAAATGAATTATCGATTAAACATAAATCGTGTTTATATATCACTTCAATGAATCTATATAGTATGTTCTATCCATTAGAGAAAAATGAGCATCAAATTTGGTCTTGGAAAGAATCAGAATATCTTGTCATTGATGACATTAACCCAGGAGATCCTATAAAGAAAAATATTGTTAGTTCTGAAGATTTTTTAAAATTTATAGATGCTTCAAAAGATAAAAATATGCTCAATAGAGAAGTGTTAAAAAATAAAAATATTATTTGGGTAATGGGAAATGAATACATTTCAGATAAGGGGTGTTATTCATCTTGGGTGCTAATGTTGAATAAATTAGGAGTTCGTAATGAGCAAATAAAATCCATCAACCTTTCATAATTACTTTAAAATATTATTTCGAAAAGCAAAGCTTACTAAATGAGTTAAACTATTTACCTTAAATCTCTTGTACATTGGTATTATTCTTTTCTCAATCGCAGAATTAGAAACATTCAATTTATGAGCTATTTCCTTAAAACAAAAGCCTTCAGATGCCAATTGTAGGGCTTCTTTTTCTTTTCTTGAGATTGCAAAATGATTAAATAAATCTTTATTTAAAGTTTCTTCAAAATTAGTTTTGTCAGGACCGTAAGCTGCATATTGCATTACATCACCTAGTCTTAATGAATTTACTGCTTCTGATACTCCAATTATTTGTTCAACGATACCATTACTTGCTTTGAATACAGATACTCTTGAAAAAATTGGAATGTGAGATCCATCTTTATGAATTTTCTCTAAGTCTAAAGTAAAGCTATAACTTTCTAAATCATTAGTTTTTTGCCTAAGAAATAAAAGAGCTTTATCGTTTAGTTCGTTTGAAAATTGACTATATTTAGTTGATGTCAGATTTACATATAATAGCATATTCATTTCTTCATCTCTATAACCTAATAAATCATACCAACCTGATGTGTACAGCATTTTCCCTTCCTTAAATGAATAAATATATACTGCTTTATTTTTATAACTTTTTAATGTTTTTTTGAAAACATTATATTCTTTAGTATCTATACTTGATGAAGTGTCGGTAATTAATGATTTTGAAAAATCTCCGAATTTTATTTCTTTCATAGGATCTTTTAGATGTGTATATACTTAGTTTTATAATCAAATTTTAATTTACTATATTTGTTTACAATTCAAAATTAAGAATAAAGAACTAATTTTCTGTATGAAAAAGCTAATTATTATTGCGGATGACTTTAGTCCTAGAGAAAAAATTAATACTGGAATTTTCAAAACCATTGGAGAAGGTGAAATAACTTCAGTAGCTTCATTTGTTAATTTTGACAATGGATTAAATACCATTAATAGTGCTGAGTCCGTATTTAAACTTAATAGTATTGTGGCAGGACGTCATATTTCATTTACTTCAAGACTTCCTATAGTAGATTATTCTCTTATCCCACATCTTACAGGTTCAAATTGACTCTTTTATGATGCAAATAATTGCCTGTTAAAAATATGAAAGAAGTAAAATTAAGATTGAACTTATGGAGCAGTATTACAAATTTTATGAATTAATAATTAATGCACCAAGAAGATACGCTTTAGGTAGCTGGATAAACTTATAATTTAAGAAAAACAATATGCCAAATAAATTACCAATTCTTTTACCCACCAATATTATTTTAAAATATATTATTAGAAGGTTATATTCTCTTACTAATTTCGTTAAATCGTCATTATTAAGTATAGTAATTATTGCTATTATATTTGGATTATTGTTTCAAATGGAACAAGCTTATACAATGCTTATTTTTATGGTTGAAGATGATCATATTTCATTGTTATTTTGCTTTGTGTTTTTGAATATATTGGCCATTAGTTTATCGCATTTTCCTTTATATACCTATTTTGCTGGAAACTTAAATGGAAGTAAAAAATATATTAGTTTTAAGAAAGAACAACCTTATCCAGATTCATTTTTACGGTTCATTTATGTTTACACCTATAAAAAGGAAACAAAAAAGATTGATGGAGCAAAATATGTAAGTGATGACATAGCTAATATACTTAGGAATTACCTAGGACTAGTTATATTTTCAATTTGGTTATTTTTTACATATAATACATATAAGCCAAATTTAGAATATACAGCCAATCCTGATCTATTTTATTATTTAACTAGTTTTTTTGGGTCCTTACCGTATTTTGTTTTTGCATTATTCAAATACTTATTGAGAGAAGACCCAAAAAGAGTTGAAGAAAGGAAAAAATTATATGGTATAATAGGAATGCTACACTTTACATTTTTTTGGATTTCAATACTTTTATTAATTTTAACAATATCTGTTGTTAAATTTAGCCAATTTGGCTTATTATTATTGATTAGTACAACTGTTTCAATGATGTTTACTTATATCTTTTTTAGATTAGCTAGACCGCGTGTTCATCACGTTATTCGTAGTTTAAAAAAATCGTATTCGATAAAAAAATCATTGTTTAAAAATTGTTCAATATGGTTTGCTAAGAAAATGGTACAAGTTATTAATCCTAAGAAATATTTAGGAATATTAAGAATATCTTTTTATGCATCTTCTCTATTTATCTTTTACCTTTCTATATCTGCTTATTACAATGATGATTCACTTCCGAACTCATTACTTATAGTATTAGCTTTTCTTTATTTTTACTCTTATATTATTTCAACTATTAGTAAATATTACTTTGTGAAATATTCAATAACACAAAAAGAAAAAAATCCACAACCCACAACTTCGACTTTAAACTCTTTTAAGTTTAGATTACTAACTTTTACACTTATAACTTTTACAATGCTTGCTATTATTGGGAGTTTTAATTCATTTGAAGACAAGCAAAATGAATTAACATTAATTGATTACTCAGGTACAGAAGGAATTACATTATCCAAATTTAAAGAATTGGTTGACCCTAAATTTGACACAGTATACTTTGTCTCATCACACGGTGGAGGATTAAAGGCTAATGTCTGGACGTTAATGGTTATTGATACTTTAAATAAAATAACAAATGGTGATTTTATTAAACAAACTATTTCAATGTCTGGAGCATCCGGTGGTAATTTAGGCTTAGCCCTTTATGGTAATATTTATGGGTTAAATTCAAAGGAACCATCAATGATTAAAACTATAACTTCCAATATTAGAGAACATGATTATGCATCAAAAGATATTGCTATGTTGTTTGGTGTAGATATGATTCGTTCACTTTTTCCATTTAGCTTATTTCCACTACCTGAAGATAGAGCATATTATAATACACTAACCTATCAAAATTTTGCCCAGGAAAGCGATAAGCAAAATGGGAAAATTAAAAAGAAGAGTTTAGACAGAGTTTCATTTAATAATTATTGGTCCTCTCTTTCTGATTCAGCAGGCTATTTACCTATTTTACTCGTAAATACTTCTAGTACAGAAGGGAAAAGAGGAATTTTTTGTTCATTAAATATTGAAGATAAATTTGATAGTATTTTTAATTTCGCTAAAAATCTTTCAAAAATTAGTAATAAGACAATTCCTTTTTATGAGGCTATCTCAACCACAAATAGATTTCCCTTTATTTCTCCAGCAGCAAAAATAAATGGTTTTGGACATTTCATAGATGCAGGTGCAATTGATAATAGTGGAATTTTAAGTAATTGGGATTTATTTCAATATCTAAAAAAGCGTACAAAGATATTAGATAATAAAACGGTTGTTTTTTTAGAGATAGAAAATGGAAAATCTAATTATATAGCGCACTTATTAAGAGAATTCTCCAAAACGAATGACAATTCGTATTTAGTCAAAAACGAAAGTGAAATGTCTACATTATTTGCTAATATTAATGGTGGCCTAAATTTGGATAAAATACCCGGCTATTTAGACGATTTCCTTAGAAAGTATGATTATGACAATGATGATTTTATTCATAAAGAAATACTCTTACCACATAAAGTGTCAATTAATGATGTGGAAAATTATATAGGTGGAAAAATAGATAATAATAAGTTAGCTGCCTTTCTTGAGAAAGAGAATTCTAAAATTTTAGGAATTACTAATGAAGTTAATGATTTTTTTACACCTTGGAAAAATTTCGAACCAGTTTTGTCAAGACACATGAGCACTAGTAATTTAAATTACTATGACAATATAATTAAAGAAATAGATTTCAAAAATATATCACAATAATTTACAGTTTTACTCAAACATTTGAAAATTAAAATTGCTTCTAGTTTATTTAATTCATGTTATATATAGCGCCTTGTGTTTTATCCTGTCCAAGATAGAGCGAATAGAGAATACGAAATATAGTTTATTCTGTTTATAATCTTATAGATCAATAAGTTTAGCTACTATCCTACAGAATTCAATTTGTCTTGCATCTTTTTAGCATCAAAACCTATATAAACTTTATATTTTTTAAGTGTGTATATACACAGGTTTGTATTAGGATTTTATTCTATACTTTTGACTCCATTAATAATTCAAATATAAATAATAATAAACAAGAAGAGACTATTAATTACTATTATCTATTTTGAGAACGTATATGAAATGTATAACTATAAATGTATCAATAAAGTCTATTTTTCACTTTAGCGATTTACAAATCAGAATGGATAAGTAAGTTAACGACAATTATAATCAATCCCTGTTTTGAGAACTAAATGTTTTACTTATTTTAAGGTCAATAGATGTTAAAAAAATTACTATTTACAACAGGTGTTACAACCCTATGAAGAATGAAAACCGAAAAAGCATTAATATTAGAATATCTAATAAGTTATGTTTTTTCGACTTTTCAAATTAAATTTTCCAAGTTTCTTATTAGCATTGAATAGAGCGACTATTGTATGTTAGTCAAATCTATTAATCATCCGTTACCTTTCAAATAAATATACTTATATTTATGCGATAAAAATTCTCTATGAAAAAAAGGTTGTTACTTTTATATATTACGTTTTGTTCAATTACTGTCATTGCTCAAAAAAATGATTCTATTCCTAAAAAAGATCAAAAGTCTGTAGAATTGTTAGTGCCACATTTAATAAAAGGGACAACTACTAAGCGAGAGAAAGTAGAACGTATTTATGAGTGGATTACGTCTTCTATTGACTACGATTATTCAAAAGTAAACTCAGATAAACCATTATCTAATGTGGAAGTGGATAAAATATTGTCCTCTAAAAAAGCCATTTGTGGAGAGTATTGTGATTTAATGCAAGCTATGCTTAAAGAAATTAAAATTGAATCTGAAATAGTAAATGGTTATACTCACACTACTTTAAAAGATAGCATGGTTGTTCCAATTGCCGATAAGCATGCATGGATTGCTATTAAAATAGGAAATGAATGGTTTTTAGCTGATCCTACTTGGGATGCTGGATATTTGGGTAATATTAAAACAGATAAAAAAGAGAATTTTGTTAAAAAAAATAAAAAACTAGCAGGTAAACTTGTAAAAAAAACGGATAACTTAAAGGCTAAATTAATAGGTGAAAGTGATGCTGGAAAGCTTGAGAAAATTAATAAAAGAATAGAAACTAGTATTGAGAAGGGTAATAAAGCGAAAGAAGAGTTAAAAGAGAAGGAGGATAGAGCAAAAGTATTTACCGGACGTATTGGTTTTGTCAGTTTCCCACAAAAGGAATGGTTTTTAATTCCAGCAGATTCGTTTTTATTACAACATTTACCACTTAATCCAATGTGGCAATTAAAAACAGATACTATTAATATTAAGGTGTTTGCACAAGGTAAAGATTCAATTATTAACAGAGTTAAGACCACATCTAGTGCGTCTTTTAATTATAACTCAGAAATTGAAGACTATGAAGATCTTGATTTTTTAGAGAAGTTGATTTGGGATGCTGAAACAGGAAATGGATACAGTGTGAGAAATAGTCAAGTTAAAGCGTTGAATTATTATAATTACTTAAGTATCTTGACAAACAAAAAAACTCAAAAATTAGCTCCTCCAAAATATAAAGTTTATGATTATTCTACATTATTATATATGGTAGATACCGCTAAGGTGTATGCTAAATTGGCTAAAAAAGAGGCTAAAAATAATTATAGTTATTTTAAAAGGGCTTATGGTAAATTATATAAAGAAGATCAGCAAATGGAGCGAGTTTATTCGAAACTACATGCTAAATTTATGGCCAATCATAAAAAATGTATCGATAAAATTGATTCAAAAATTGAGAAATTAGCATCTCAAAATGAATCATTAGATACTAAAATCGAAAAAATGAGTAGTAAAGTTTCGAATAGAAATTTTGATAATGACTCTATTGCTGTAAAATACTTAACGGACTCTTTAGCTACTTTAATTAATGCATTTAAACTTGACAAAAAGAAGTGGATTCGAGCAACAGACTCAACATCTTTACAACCACTGATTGATACAATGTTGCATAGCAGATTTTTATATAGAATGCGAAATGTATACGTGGAGTATCAAGATTATGAAATCAATGGGTATATCTCAGAAATAGATTCCTTGTTACTGCCAAATATTACGGCTATGAATTCAATCTATTTAGATAGTTTACCTATTGAAATGCTATCTAAAGATATGTATACTAGCATAGGTCTAATTTCTAAATTTATTATCTATGCAAAGTTAGAATTAAAACGATTGGAAGTAGAAGGTAAGGTAAATGATGCGAGTGTTATTCTCGGTAACTTTAACCAAGTGTTATTGAATCATTATACAGAATTAGCTGAGGTTAATTTTAAGGCTATTAGTCATAATAAATGGATGATTAATACTTTGGATAGTTTTGAAACTTATTTAGATGATATGAACGCCTCAGTGAGTAATCAAGAGAGTGTAAATGAAGAGAGATATGACTATTATATGAACCTGAATGAAATCGATTTTAAGCGAGATGAGAATTTGTATAAAATAATTGACAAGGCTTGTGCAAAATGGAAGGTTGAATTTAAAGAAAAATCAAAATAAAGTAAAACGTTGAGCTTAAACTTTGAAGGTTTATCAATTAGATATTTATCAAAGTCATTAAGGCTTATGCTTTCAAAGGTAGAAAACAGCTTTTAACTTGAATTTTGGGAATCCAAATTTTTCAATCTAGAATTTATTAAATGACGCTAAATAAAATTAAGTCCATAAAACATCCAACGTTTTTACTTTTCAAACGTGTATAGGTTTATGAATAGTAATAATATGAAAAAGACGATTAAGGGATTCTTTATTTTATGTACGCTTATTATATTAGGGTGCTCACAGGTACATGATCAACAAGTTTGGAAGGTTAAGAATAATTCCTCAACTGATATATATGTTGAGTTTACACATGACTATTATTCAGAAACTAAATTGGATACAATCAAGCCTGGAGAAGTTCAAGGAGTGTATTATAAAGAAGGTAAAATGGAAGGTGAAGATTTAGGGAATCCTACAATGTTTATTAATGTGTTAATTTATAATAGTACAGATTCGTTAACAAAAAATGAAAACCTTTGTTCTAATTGGGAAGTGACTTTGGAAAAAATGCGTTCAAATCATGAAGAATTAGATTGTAAGTATGAATTTACAGTTTCTAATTCAGACTTTTAGTAATGTTTTTTAACAGTACAAATTCTTTTTCAGTTTCATTTTAGGGGTAATAATTTGAATAATAGTATGTTTATCTTCATAGCTAGAAATTATTACTTTGTTAACCTTAATTAGTGATTAGACTCTTTTATGGTTTAAAACTTTAAAAGAATGCTAATTTAGAGATTGTATATTAGTGTATTCATGAAGCGCTAAAGTTGGTGTAGTGCGGTTAATCCATAATTAACGCTTCCAATTAATATTCCTACCTTTACTCTAAGATGAAAACAATCAAGGTTAAAAAGGGGCAAATTTTACAACGAAAAGGAGATTTAAACACTAATGTATATGTCGTAGAATCAGGCTTGTTACGTAGTTACAGTATTGATGAAAAAGGTAAAGAGCATATTTATTTGTTTGGTCCAGAGAAATGGATAGTTGGAGATGCTGCTTCCCAAGATCAGCCCTGTGAACTTTTTATTGATGCATTGGAAGATTCTGTTTTAGTTGTAAGAGGTAATAATATTGAAGCAATTGAACATGAGGAATTTGACCGTTTTGAGACTATGCAAATCATTCGAAATAGATTTTCAGTTCTACAGAATAGAATTATTATGTTAATGAGTTCTACAGCTATTGAACGTTATGAACATTTTATAGAAACTTATCCTGGTATAGTTCAACGTGTACCACAAAGAATGATAGCGTCTTATTTAGGTATTACACCGGAAGCTTTAAGTAAAGCAAAAGGGGATAGACTAAAAAAACGATAAAGTTCACTTCTTAATGTAGATTAATGTACAGGATTTATAATTTGTTGATATTTGCATAAACTAAAACGTATTCAAATGAAAAACATATTAGCTATTGGCGCAAGTAATAGCAGAAAATCAATAAATAAAGTATTAGCTAATCATATTGCTAATCAAGTTCAAGATGTAAATGTTAGGACTCTAGATTGGAAAGACATGGTTTTACCACTGTATAGTCCAGATTTAGAAGGAGAAATAGGAATTCCTGAAAATGCAAAAATATTTGTGCAAATGATTGCAGATTCTGATGCTATTGTATTGTCATTGGCAGAGCATAATGGACAAACATCTGCTGCATTTAAAAATCTATGGGATTGGATCTCTAGAGTTGATATGTCATTTTGGGCAAAAAAGCCAATGTTTTTAGCTGCAACTTCTCCCGGAGGTAGAGGAGGATTGGGTGCGCTTGGAATAGTTAAAAGTGTAATATCACATTTCGGTGGTAACTTAATTACAGATTTTTCATTACCTAGTTTTTATGATAACTTTAAAGAGTCTAAAATTGTAGATAGTGCAAAGAATGAAGAATTAATGGAGAAAATAAAATTATTTAAGGCGTCTCTTTAAACTAAAAGCGAATACAAACTAATAAAAGATAACAACATTAAAAAAACAAAAATTGTTTACTGGACACTTACTGGGATTTTTGCAGTAATGATGACTATGTCAGCCATTCAATATTTTACATCACCTGAAATGATCAGTACATTTGGACATCTTGGATTTCCAGATTATTTTAGAATGGAATTAGGAATAGCAAAAATAATAGGAGCGTTAGTGTTGATTTTACCAATGGTAAGCTCTAAATTCAAGGAATGGGCGTATGCTGGTTTTGGAATTGTACTAATTTCAGCTTCTGTGGCACATATAGCTGTAGGAGACCCTATTGCAAACGCTATTACACCTATTGTTTTTTTAGGAGTATTAGCGGCATCAAATATCTTTTATTACAAATTAAAATCACAAAAATAATAAATTCAAATAATTCGGTCTAGAGGCTATAAATAAGACTCTAGATCGAAATTAGTCTTTAACTAAAGTTATTTTTTTTACCCCAATTTTTTTGATTTCATCAAAGAAAGTTAAGATGTATAAACCAGAATTAAATTTAGAGAAATTAAATTGAATTTGATTTGTAGATATAGTTAAGTCAGCAATCGTTTCTCCAATAATTGAAGTTATAACAACTCTTTGAATGTTTGTTGTATTTATGTTTAAAATGTTGTTAACAGGATTTGGAAAAAGTTTAATTGAATTCAGTTTACTTTCAGGTAAACTAGAAGAGGCTTTAAATAGATCAAATTTAACTTGTAATTCGTCAATTGGGTCGCCTGTAAAAGTCCCAGAAGAAGTCCAAACGTTAATGTCTAACCATAAATTTCCATAATCACTATCTGTATCTGTTGGTTTTGCAACTCTAATGAATGCAGAGGCTGAACTGATATTGTCAACCAAACATCTTGAATCTGCTCCTGGCCTTTTAGCAGCTTGCATTACAGCCATTAATTTAGTACATAAATCACCTGTAGTGGTTAAAAACGCATTTTCCATATCATCCAATACAGCTTGAGAAATTAAAATATTTCCTTGAATCGAATAGTTTGCACCTATTCTATGTCCTTTTTCATTCCAATTATTATTCCCTGTAAAAGCAGATGTTCTTGGATGGCCATTGTTTAAATCTACAACACCGTATTGTCTGTCTGAAATGTTTCCACCTTGAGCATTATTGTCATTTGCTTGTAACCATGTAACAATTTCTGAAGGAGAATCTCCAGCAATCATTCTTGAATGAGCAGCATTCTGATTAACAGTTGTCCAATAGGCTTGTGTGTGTATTGCACCAACGCCAAGTATAATATCACTAATTGCAATGGCACCATCTTCATCTGAAATACAAGTAGCACCTGCACTTCCTATCTCACCAGTGATGGAATCCACAGCAACAATTGAAAAGGTGTGTTGAGCAAAGCTGCTAAACGATATGAATAGAAATCCTAGTACAAACGTAAATAAATTTTTCATGCTTTTTTTTCACAAGATAGTGATTTATAGTGTGATTAAAAATTATAATGATGAAATTGACTTGTTTTCTACATCTAATCGATCAAAAACTCCACCTAAGTCTCAAAAAAACCGCATTGCTAAGATTTGAAAATTTGGATAAAGTTTTAGCAAATAATAATTGCCCAATAGCATCTAAATCCCAATTTTCAGAAATTGAATAGTTTAATGAAGGGTTAAAGAATAGCCCGTTAATAGTTGGTAAGTACATAAGGCTTAGCCCTCCTCCAAAAATAGGTGAAATAGATTTTGAAATTTGTACAAATGCCGTATATTCACTGGGTAATAGGTTTTTTGCCGATAGGACTTCAGTTGGTGAATTAAATAAATTTAGCATGGAATTATTTTTTGCCGACCCATTGTAAAGTCCAGCAACGTTAAGGTAAGTACCATTGTTAAATGTATAGTCAATGGATATAGAGGTCGCTATAACTCCAATTGTGTCACTGATAGATTGTTTGGGTTGGAAGTAGGTGGCTTCTCCTTTGAAACCTACTTTCCATAAATTTCCAGCCCAGCCCAGTCCAGCAGCTAAATCGGTGTTATAGTTGGAAGCTAAAAACTGAATATCGTAGCTCTTTTTATTGAATTTATATAGGGCAGATAGAATAGTGTGATCTAAATCTTTACCTGGTTTATAAGCTAATTCAAATTTAGACATGGGTTTATTATAGTATTGTATTCTTATTCCGTCCGTTCCCGGGCGTTCAGAATAATCAAAATCTGTAAAATTATAAGCATTAAATAAATCGTTTGGATTCCATGCTAAGTTAATCCCCCAATTAACGCGTTGTCTCCCAATTCTAATATTCCATTTGTTTTTGTTATATTCTGCATAAGCTCTGTCAATTGTAGAGTTTAGAATCATAGAGCCAGCATCAATAATATTAAATGATAAATCAATAATACCATGGTCAGTATTAATGTTGTCTGAAAAAGTAGGCTGGTTTTTTACGGATTCACCATAAAATAATCTATTTCTCATTTCAACAATCACACTCCAATTGTTGTTAGGGTTATACTTTAAATTGAGTCGATTATGAAATAGATTGTCGGTGTAAATAGAATCTAATGTGGTAAAACTATTTGTGTTCATGTATTTTACATAACCACCAAACTTAAAATGTTTTTTCCAATAATTTTTTTTCTCAGCAGTATTATCTTCTTCAAAAATAGGATCTTGAGAAAATGAATATGTACTTATAAAAGAAAGTCCAAAGAATAGAATTAATGGTAACTTCATTTTTTAATTATTTCGTCTGATATTAGTTTACCGTCTTCAAAAGTAACTACTCTTTTAGCTCTGTCAATTACCCTTTGATCATGTGTAGAGAATATAAAAGTAATACCTTCTTCTTCATTCATTTTAGCCATAATGTCTAATAAGTTTTTGGTAGAAGCTGAATCTAAATTTGCAGTTGGCTCATCTGCTAAAATGAATTGAGGTCTTGACGCTAATGCTCTGGCGACAGCAACTCGCTGTTGTTGACCACCGGACATTTGACCTGGTTTTTTATTCATTTCTTTTTCTAAACCTACAGACTTCAATAATTCTTCAGTCCTTTTATTTCTCTCATTTGTAGATTTTCCTTGCATTAACATTACAAAACCTACATTTTCTTTCGCTGTTAAGACGGGAATTAGATTGTAGGCTTGAAATACAAAGCCAATGTTTTTCAATCTAAAGTCAATTAATTTATTTTCTGATAAGCCAGTTATTTCATTGTCATTAATAATCACCTTACCACTAGTTGGACTGTCTAGGCCTCCCATGATGTTTAAAAGGGTTGTTTTTCCTGATCCAGAAGGCCCACAAATTACTGTAAATTCTCCTTTTTCTATTTCAAATGAAACATCATTCACAGCATTTATTTTATACTCTCCTTGAGTATAAGTTTTTACTAAATTTTCTGTTTTTATTACGCTCATAACTTAATTATTAAACTGCTCTAACTGCTTCTGCTGGGTTATATTTTAATGCTTTTCTTGCTGGAATTATTGATGCTATTAAGGAAGCAATAATAATCATCACGGTAATATTTAGATAGGCACTGGATGCTACTTCTGGAAAAACCATACTATCGTAGCCAGCTTTATAAAGTGCATCTCCAACAGAATCTAAATTGATGCCTACTTTTCCAAAGTAAGTGATAGATCCCCATGAAGTTAATAGCCCAATTGGCGCGGCGGCCAGGGCTAAAAATAGAGTCTCCATCACGATCATTAAAAATACTTTTTGTTTGTTCATACCTACACATAACATCATACCTAATTCTCTTTTTCTTTCTAGAATCGCCATTAACATGGTGTTTACAATCCCAAAGGTTAAAGCAAAAACTATAATCACTAGAATTACCATTAGACTGGCTTCTGAGGTTTCATTCATAAAGCTTAATTCTGGCGCAATAATAGCCCAGTTTTGTGCAGTAGCATCTTTGATTTCATTGGTTATTAAGTTTGAAACTTCAGTTGACTGGTCTAATTCATTTATGTTAATCGCATATTCATGTATATATGGATTTTGACTTGCAATTAAGTTTGTAAAATCTTCTGTTTTGATAAATACATTTGATTTATCGAATGATTGAGAAGGTGTACCAAATATAGCTTCTACCTTAAATCCAGCTTCAATGAAATTTCGATCTTTATCTTGAAAACTTATATTCATTGTTTTTCCTACTTCAAGGTGTAACTCTTCAGCCAATTGTCTTCCAATAAGAACGGGTCGGTTTTTATATTTTGTAAAATAAGTACCTTTAATTAATCGGCTATGAATACTTGTGACTTGTTTTTCAATTTCAGGCGTAACACCAATAATTTTCAGATTAGAAAAGCCATGGGCTGTAGTTCCAGTTCCTTCACTAATTGAACGTTTACTATAGTTAACTATATCTTTGTTTTTAGATAAGACTGTTTCTATTTGGGTAAGTTGTGAATCTGAAAATTGATGATTTAGTTTTACATCTTCTAGGTAATTGTTAGTGTGAATTTGAATATGAGATAACTGAGATTCAAGCATTCCTCTTTTTTGTTGTTCTAACATACCAAAACTGATAGCTAAAACAAACAAACCAGCCCAAATACCTAAAACTACTGATGTGAGAACAACTCCACTTCTCAGTTTATTTCGCCAAACATTTCGCCAAGCTATTTTAATAATTGTTTTCATTCGTAATGTTTTAAAGTTTCATTGCTGAAACAGGGTTTAAATTTTTAATAACGAGTAGTGGATAAATCACAAGTACTAACGAAATAACTAATACAATTAAGCCGTGATTAACGGCAGTCATAGGGTTGACACTGAACGGTATAATTGGATCGATTCCCATCTCTAACATTGCTTTTGCCGAATCTCCTTTTAATTCTAAAGGATGACCATTAAAATAATAAGCAATTGGACTAGCAGCAAGAATGCCGAGTATTACACCCATTATACTGATGATGATGTTTTCAATACTGATAAGTAACATTGAACTTCTTCTTTTCATTCCAATGGCTTGAAGAACGCCCATTTCATATTTACGTTCTTGAGTGGCCATTAATACTGTACCAAACATAACAAAACTAATAATCATGTAAAGTATAAAGTTCATAATATAACCTTTTGCTCCTGAGGCTTGTATCAGTTGTTTAAGGTCTGGAGTAAGTTCTTCCCAAGTCATTACTTCATAATCTGAACCAATAACTGATTTTATGTTAGTAGCTGTTTCGTCTAATTTGGATGGTTTATCAAGTTGAATCATTAAAGAAGTTACTAAATCCTCTGCACCAAGTAATTCTTGTAATGACGAAAGGCTCATATAAGTGGTTGATCTATTTAATTCTGGGATGTGGAAATCTAATAGGCCAGAAATTACATATAATCCTGCGGCAGTTGCCCCTTGATAACCAGAGCCTAAAAATACGAGTGTATCTCCAATTTTAGCATCTAAATAATCTGCTAAGTCTATACCTAGTACAACTTCCTTTTCTCCATCTTGCGGTAGTTTTCCATCCACCAAATTCTTACTTACCTGTTTTGGTAAGTTTTTTTCTATGTCGTAACTTAATACATATGTCCCTCTAGACTGTGTTCCAAAGTTGGTAATCATACCTGTTTCCAATTTTGAATCAACTAGAGTTACATTGTCTAAATCTTTTATCTTTTGCACGGGTAGGTCAGATGCCGTCATGCCATTTTCAAGTAATTTGTCGTTCCAATAGCCTTTAGTGTGAACTTGAATGTAGCCTAAGCTATTTTCAACTGAAGTTTTAACCATTTGTTCTTCCATACCTTCTTGCATAGAACGCATCATTATTGCAAACAAAACGGCAAAAGCAATAGCAGATAGAGTAATAAAGGTTCTTCTTTTATTACGCCAAATATTTTTCCAGGCGAGTTTTAAAATCATGACATTATTAGTTTAGTCTTTTCATGTATTGAGTGGTGAAAATATTATCATTCACTTCAATATTGATTTGACGTTTGGTTGTTACTATTTTAGTTTTATTTCTTTTTTTATTAGCTGGAACTATAATGTTTTCAGTAGGCATTTTTAAACCACCAATTAGTTTAACTGATTTTCCATAAAATGTATTAATCAATTCCTTGTCTTCATCATAGTATTTAACTTTCATTTGCATATAATCAGCTTTCGAAATCCACATAGTAATTTGTCCCCAAATAGAGTTTACGTTTTCTTTTGGTGTCAATTCTATTTTATAGCAAGTGTAACCTTCAATTTCTTCAGTAGCAACAATCTTTTTATTATAGTCATCAACAATGGAAGAGTTTTCTAATAAATCATCATTTTTGATATCGGTCCCCATCCATGATTGTGAAAGCATTGAAGGTGGCATCTTTACGAGTCTATCAATAGAAGGAATGTAGTTCCAAATTTCATTTTTTCGTTTTAAAAATACGGTACCTTCATCTTTAGCTGGGCTTAGGATAAGTGTAACAGAGTACTCAGTTCCTTTTGTCCAAGTCTTTACTGTCATTTCTCTTGTGTATTTTGGACGAACGGTTGTGATTTTAACTTCTGAATAAGACGTTTCTCCTTTTAGTCTTGTTTCTGATTTTTTTATGATTTCATCAGCGTTTGGTGTTGTGACTATAAAACCAAATGTAATAAAAGTTATAACGATAAATATTATTTTTTTCATGATGTTATATATTGTTTAATTATTAATTCTTCTATTTGATCTATAGGGTAATTATCTGGCGCCATTATGTATGAAACTTTATGACCTGCCATAACAGTACTTAAAAATGTTAAACTCATTTGTGGGTCTTTGTCACCTTTTAGTTTAAAAAACTCAATTAATTTTTTTGAGAATAAAATGTGATCATCAGAAAATTTACTTTGTACTATTGTCAAAACTTCTGGTTGTGTAGACATAGAGAAATATAATTTCCATTCTTTTGGTTTTGATTTCAAAACTTTAGTACTCTGTTTAATGAAGTCAATCATAGTTTTTTCCGAAACAGGTTGAGTTAATATGTTTCGCATAACGATCATTTCTTCATCAAATAATGTTCCTATTAAGATTTGTAATAATTCTTCCTTACTCTTAAAGTAATTATACATTAACCCTTTAGAAACACCAGCTTCTTTACTTATTTTACTGATAGAAGCACTGTGATAGCCTTCTTCTGAAAAGATATGTAAGGCAGCATCTAGGATTGCTTTTTTTCTATCCGTCCTTATGTCTTTAAATTGTTTAGCTGTTTTAGGCATATTGTTATTTACTTTAGAACAAATTTACTGATTAATTTATTATTGACCAAACGTTCAGTCAAAAATTAATTAGTTTACGTTCTAAACTTAAATTAATTAGTAAGGTTTTTAGTTTTAATCCCTTTGAAACAATGATTATTACAGATTAAATTTATCTTTGTTAAAATTTAATTTTTTCTATTAATTTTATAAAAAAGTAATTATGAGATATTCGATTGTTGTATTAACTGTTTTAGTATTAAGTATGTGGTCTTGTGACTCAAAAACTAGTACAGATAACACGAGTGTTAGTGAAGATACAACTCAAGTTGTTGTGATCAAAGATTCTTTAAAATTTTTGACTGATAACATTAAAGCCAATTCAAATGTTTCCAAACATTGGTTTGATAGAGCTAATTATTTTTTAAGACGCGGTGGGGTATCTGATGCTCTAATAGATATGAAATCTGCTGTTAGGTTAGATACTATTAATACAGTTTATAGAAATAAGTATGCTGATCTTTTAGTAACTACGTTGGATATTGAAAATGCATTAACAAATTATGAAAAGGTATTATTTTTAGATTCTTCAAATGCAGGTGCATACATTGGAATGGCAAGAGTTTATGCTCTGGTTAATAATCCCGGGATGGCAACAGGTTATTTACAAAAAGCATATGAGATAGATCCACATCTTAGTGAAGCCTACTTTTTAGAAGGTATGATTTATAGAGCGGATTATGAAGAAACTGGTAGGGAGGAAAGTATTAAACGTGCATTGTCTTCTTTTCAAACAGCTGTGGAGCAAAATCCAAATTATTATTCAGCTTACATCCAAATGGGGGTAATAAATCATAGAATGCAAAACGATATTGCATTAGATTATTTTAATACAGCTATTGCTATTGAACCTAATAGTACAGAAGCTTGGTATAACAAAGGGAAGTATTTTCAAGATAAAAAAATGTTAGAAGAAGCTAAATACTGTTATAGAGCCGTATCAGATATTGATTCATTACATTCTGAAGCGTATTACAACCAAGGATATATTAAAATGATTTTTGAAAAAGAATTAGATAGTGCTATTTACTTCTTTGATTATGTGACTCAAATTGATAGTTTACATATATATGCTTATAATAATCTTGGTTTATCTCTGGAGAGAAATGGCCAAATTGAAAAAGCAAAAACAGCTTATAGAAAAGCGATTGAAATCAATCCTGATTTTAAGTTAGCAAAGAAAAATTTGAATATTATTAGTAAGTAGTAAATGAATTGGAAAGTACAATTGCGTGATCCTAAAATTCAGCAAGGTGTAATGGAAATTGTCTTTCCTATTGCGGGATATTTTTTTTGGGACTGGTCTCTATTAATAATAGTTGTATTCTATTTAATGGACTGGTTGGCTTCTCAAATAATGTATACCAGAAGATTGGATAAAGTTAAAAATCAATTTAATGAAAAGTTAAATTGGGTAATACCTATCTCTATAATTTGTTCTGTAGTTACTGTTGTAGGAATGACGAGTTTTTTATATGCGTTTTTTGACATGCACTATGACTTTAGACTAAAGAAAGATTTAAGTCAGGAACTACTAACTTTTCTGAAAGCTGAATTATGGTATTTGTTTCCCTTAATTTTATTCTCTTATCACTTAATGGATAAATTGCTATTTTATGCGTCTAAGCGATTTGTGAATTACTCTGTTAGGCCATACATGTACAGTAATATAAAAGCTAATGTAATTGCTAGTGTTCTAATTTTATTAGGTGTTGTACTTTATACTCGAGTGTTACCACCTGATATAATTACAGTATTCTCAATTGTAATTATCAAGCTGATTTTTGATGTGTTCGTTAAAAAACAAGTGTTAAAAATTGATTAATTAAAAGTTAGATCCAAATTTTACTGCCTTCTGAACAGTTACTGCAGATGTCAATGGATTGTCTATTTTTTAATACTTTTTTTCTAAAATCAGAATATAAGCCTGATTTCCAAATGGTGTTAAATTCCGACTTACTTAATTCCCCCATTTGATATTGAGCATCTTTATCAAAACAACAGGGTACAATTTTACCATCCCAAGTAAATACACAAGTACTCCATAAGCGCCAACAATGATTGCTCATTTTATTTTTAAGATTGAAGGTACCATCTTTCAATTTTTTATAACGTGAATGTTTTTCGTTTTTTGGTAAGAGATCGTTTCCATTTTTATAGTCATAGACTTGTATGGTTTTTAAACTCAAATTATCAGCGTTATATTTTTCTTTTAGGGCTTTAATTTCTTCTATTTGATGTTCATTTTGTTGTGTGACTAAAAATTGCAAGGTCACAATAGGTAATTTGCTTTTCCGTTCAGATTTTGCATTTGAAATATTTTTCAATCCATCTAATACAGTGTTTAATTCTCCCTCAATTCTGTAGTTTGAATATGTCTCTTGTGTAGTTCCATCTATAGAGATGATTAATTCACTTAAACCTGAATCTATAATTGAATGTGCAGTTTTTTTTGAAATGAAATGGGCGTTAGTTGAAGTTAAAACATAAATATTTTTCGCCCTTGCCAGTTTTACAAAATCTAAAAAATTAGGATTAATAAAGGGTTCACCTTGGAAATAGTAATTAATATATTGTAAGTTCTTTCCTAGATTAGTAAGGATTTTTGTATTTATGTCAGTTTTTAAATTCCCAGTAGGCCTAGTGAATTGTCTTAATCCACTTGGGCATTCAGGACATTTTAAATTACATGCTGTAGTAGGCTCAATTGAAATAGCTATTGGTGTTCCCCAATGAATCGGTTTTTTAACAACTCTTGAAATAAAGAATGAAAACTTAAGCAAGAATATATTCCATATTCTACTTAAAGTTAACCCTTTTATTATTTCAATATTCCTAGTTGCCATTACCTTGATTTAACAGCTTAAAAGTACACTATATAATTGTGATAGGTATTTATTATTTGAATTAATCAGTGTATTGCTCTAAAAGAGATAATAATTCTCGTTCTTGTACCACTCCCGATTGTCTCCAAACTTTTTCTCCATTCTTGTAAAGGATTAAGGTTGGAACACCTCTTACTCCTAATGTACCTGCTAATGGCTGATTTTTATCTACGTCAATTTTTACAATTCGAACATGATCTCCTACTTTTTTTGCTACTCTAGCTATAATTGGACTTAACATTTTACATGGTCCACACCAGGTAGCATGGAAATCTACCAATACTAATGGTTTACTTTTTAATAATTCTCCAAATTTACTCATTACTTGTTAAAATTTTCTTGTTTACCGTAAGATGAAAATAGATTCATCCAAATTAATCTGCTTGCTCTAAATGAGATGGGCATAAATATAAATATACTCCCTATTACAGAAAAAATGTAAATGTAATATGGAGTATTAGGAAATAATACATAAATAGCCATAAAAGTTGCCACAGCAAAAGCTATTGATATACCATAACTAACATACATAGCACCTACATAAAAACCGTTCTCAATTTCATATTTGTGTCCACATTCACTACAAGTCTGTCTGTCAATTGCGAAATTTTTCAAATCATATGGATTTTTACCTTTCCAATATTCTCCTTCATGACAAATTGGGCACTTGGATTTGGCAATGCTATAAAATTTTGAGCCTTTTGTGGATCCAAGCATGATTTTTTTTGATACAAATTTACATGTTAATTATAAAACTAATCGTGAGATTAATCACAAAAAAAAGAATATAACGCATTAATTAAGTATTGTCTTTCTTAATACAAAAAAGAGGAAACGTTATGTTTCCTCTTTTAATATGATATGAAAACGATTTTTAACAATCGTAATTGATTTCTATTTACTTAAGTAAACCTCTTGAAATAACTATTTTCTGAATTTCAGAAGTTCCTTCATAAATTTGAGTGATTTTAGCATCTCTCATCATTCTTTCAACATGGTATTCTCTAACGTAACCATATCCACCGTGAATTTGAACTGCTTCAGAAGTTACTTCTTGTGCAATTTTAGATGAATACAATTTAGCCATTGACGCTGCCATTGCAAAATCTTGACCCGCATCCTTAAGAGCAGCAGCCTTTAAACATAATAACCTTGCAGATTCAACTTTCGTTGCCATATCTGCTAATTTAAATGCAATGGCTTGATGCTTATATATTTCTTTACCAAATGTTTTCCTTTCTTTAGAGTAAGCAATTGCTAATTCTAAAGCTCCAGATGCAATACCCATCGCTTGAGAAGCAATTCCAATACGTCCACCACCTAATGTTGACATGGCGAATTTGAATCCAAAACCTTCTTCTCCAATTCTATTTTCTTTTGGAATTTTTACATCATTAAAAATTAAAGTATGAGTATCAGAACCTCTAATTCCCATTTTATCTTCTTTTTCTCCAACAAGGAAACCTTCCATTCCAGCTTCAACAATCAAAGCATTAATTCCTCTATGACCTTTTTCTCTGTCAGTTTGAGCAATTACGATATAAACACCTGCTGTACCACCATTAGTAATCCAGTTTTTGGTTCCATTTAATAAATAATGATCTCCTTTATCTTCTGCAGTTGTTTGTTGTGATGTCGCATCCGACCCAGCTTCTGGTTCTGATAAACAAAAAGCACCAGTCATTTTTCCGCTTGCTACTGGTGTTAAATATTTGTTTTTCTGAAAATCATTTCCGTACTTTTCAAGTCCCCATGATACTAATGAATTACAAACCGACATAATAACAGAAACAGAAGCATCTACTTTAGATATTTCTTCCATAGCTAATACGTAAGATACAGAATCCATACCTCCGCCACCAAATTCTGGACTTGTCATCATACCTAAAAAACCTAACTCACCTAACTGACGAACTTCTTCTTTTGGAAATCTTGCGTCTCTATCTCTCTCTCTAACCTCAGGTAATAATACGTTTTTTGCAAAATCTCTTGCAGCGTCTCTTACAGCTATTTGTTCTTCTGTTAATTTAAAATCCATAATACTCGGTTTATTTTGAAAAACAAAAGTAACATTATTATTTAAAATTTGTAGGTTTGTGACTATTCATTATTATGATTTTTTTCAGATGTAAGCGATAACGCTTATTTGTGTGCATGCATAATAAATTTATAAATGGTGATAATATGAAGAAGATAACAATAATTGGCTTAATGTCAGGTACGTCATTAGATGGTTTGGATATTTGTGCAATTGGTTTTGAGTTTGTAAACTCTAAATGGACGTTCAAAATTCTTAATTCTGAAACCATTAAATATTCTGAAAAACTTAAGAGTAGATTTAAAAATTCAACTAAATTTAATTCAATAGATCTGTTAAAGTTTGATGTTGATTTGGGACAGTTATTCGGTGGATTGACTAAGCAATTTATTATTTCTAATAAATTAGATGTAGACTTTGTAGCGAGTCATGGTCATACAATTTTTCATCAACCTAATCAAGGGATAACATTACAAATCGGAAATGGTCAAGAGATGGCAAACATATTACAGGTGCCAGTTATTTATGATTTTCGTTCTAAAGATGTATCGTTAGGTGGTCAAGGTGCTCCTCTTGTTCCAATTGGAGATAAATTATTATTTTCGGAATATGACGTCTGTATTAATTTTGGTGGAATTGCAAATGTCTCTTTTGAAAAAAATAAGGAAAGGGTTGCTTTTGATATTTGTCCTTTTAATATGGGGTTGAACTTTTTAGCTAATCTATTAGGGTTGGAATATGATGACTCTGGACAAGTAGCGAAAGAAGGACAAATGATTGATGGATTACTAGCCAACTTAAATGAATTAGAATATTACAAAATGAAGTTCCCTAAATCATTAGGTACTGAGTGGTTTAATCAGTTTTGCTTGCCATTATTAAATAATGAGTCATACTCAATTGAGGATAGATTACATACGTTTTCTCATCATATAGCAACTCAACTTTCAAATGTAATCAATTTGATTGATGGTGATTCGATTTTAGTTTCAGGAGGTGGCGTTTACAATACATTTATTATTGAGTTGCTTAGATTGCAAACAAAAAAAACGATAACAATTCCATCAAGAGAAATAATTGATTTTAAAGAGGCTTTGATATTTGGGTTTTTAGGTGTTTTAAAAGTTAATAATCAAACAAATGTTTTAAAATCTGTCACCGGTGCTGTTAAAAATTCAGTTTCTGGTAATATTGCTTATCCATAAAATTGCAACGTTTGTTTAGGTTTTAAAGGGCTTCTTTATAAGTTATTCTATAATAACAAGTTTATATGATATTTATCTGTTTATAAGTGGAAAATTCTTATTAATTTAGCGCGTTTAAAACATACAAGACATGATTAATTTGCTAGAGAAATTCGAAAATAAACAACCAGAAATAGTTTTTGAATGGAAAGATCCAGAAACTGAAGCAATCGGTTGGGTAGTTATTAACTCATTAAGAGGCGGTGCTGCCGGTGGTGGAACTAGAATGAGAGTTGGATTAGATAAACGTGAAGTTGAATCTCTAGCAAAAACAATGGAAGTTAAATTTACAGTGGCAGGACCTCAAATTGGTGGTGCTAAATCTGGAATTAACTTTGACCCTAAAGACCCCCGTAAAGAAGGTGTATTAAGAAGATGGTATGCTGCGGTAACTCCGTTACTTAAACATTACTATGGTACTGGTGGTGATTTAAACGTTGATGAAATTCATGAAGTGATCCCAATGACTGAAGATTGTGGTGTTTGGCATCCACAAGAAGGTGTATTTAATGGACATTTTCAACCAAGAGAATCACAAAAAATTAATAGAATTGGACAATTAAGACAAGGCGTTTTAAAAGTAATTGAAGATACTGACCTTACACCAGATGTAAACAGAAAGTATGTTGTTGCTGATATGATTACAGGTTATGGTGTTGCTCAATCCGTAATGCATTACTATTCTATATGGGGTGGTGATATTAAAGATAAAAAAGTGGTAATACAAGGGTGGGGGAACGTAGGTTCTGCTGCTGCTTTCTATTTAGCTCAATATGGAGCTAAGGTTGTAGGTATAATTGATAGAGTTGGTGGGGTTATTAATGAAAATGGATTTTCTTTTGAAGAAATAACTGATTTGTTTTTAAATAAAAACGGTAATGAATTAAATGCACCAAATATGATGTCGTTTGATGAGGTAAATGAAAAAATATGGGATGTAAAATCTGATGTATTTTTGCCATGTGCAGCTTCAAGATTAGTGACTAAAGATCAAATAGAAAGAATGATTAAATCTGGATTAGAAGTTGTTTCTGCTGGTGCTAATGTTCCTTTTGCAGATAAAGAAATTTTCTTCGGACCAATTGCTGATTTTACGGATAATAATATAGCTGTAATTCCTGATTTTATTTCTAATTGTGGAATGGCAAGAGTTTTTGCTTACCTAATGAGTAATGATATTAAAGAATTAACGGATACAGGTATATTTGAAGATACTTCTAATATTATTAAAGAAGCAATGGTTGCGGCACATGTTAACAATTCTGCTAAAACAAATATTGCTAAGACAGCATTTGAAATTGCTTTAAATAAATTAGTAAAATAAATAGTAATAATTAAAACTAAATAAAATGAGTATAGAAGTATTAATTGTAATTGTATTTATTCTTGGTTATGTCGGAATTACGGCAGAGCACGCTTTGAAAGTGGATAAATTAATTCCTGCATTATTGATGATGTCTATTGCTTGGGCATTAGTGTCTTTTGGAATTGATGGATTTACAAATTGGTTTGATTCTCACGAAAGTGCATTAATGAATGAGCATTTTACAAGTTTAGATCATGAAGGAAGAATGCATTTAATGGAAGGAACATTATTACATCACTTTGGTAAAACATGTGAAATTTTAATATTCCTAATAGGAGCAATGACTATTGTTGAAATCATTGATCATTTTGAAGGATTCTCTACTATCAAAGGGTATATCAAATCTAATAAAAAAAGTACGTTACTATGGATTATTGCTATTTTGGCATTTGTTCTTTCTGCTATTATTGATAACTTAACTGCAACTATTGTTTTAATTACAATTTTAAGAAAAATATTAGCAGACGGTAAACAAAGAATTTGGTATGCAGGAATGATTATTATCGCGGCTAATGCTGGTGGTGCTTGGTCTCCTATTGGTGATGTTACGACTACAATGTTATGGATGGGAGAAAAGGTAACAGCAGGAATGTTAGTGAAATTATTAATTGTACCTTCTTTAGTTTGCATGGTGATCCCTACATTTATTGCAAGTTTTTTACCTGCATTTAAAGGTACTTTTGAATCTCCTGTTGAAGAAGGAGAGTCTAATCCAAAAGGATCATTAATGTTATTTTTAGGTTTAGGAATGATTGTTTTCGTACCTATCTTTAAAACAGTAACACATTTACCTCCTTATTTAGGAATGATGTTGTCTTTAGGAATAGTATCTATGGTTGCTGAAATAGTGAGTCATAGACAATTTTCATTATCTCAATTGGAGAATGCGAATAGTGAATCAAGTGCGCATAGTCATAGTAGTCCGACATTTAAAGCATTAGCTAAAATTGAAATGCCTTCTATCTTATTCTTTTTAGGAATTTTAATGACAGTAGCAGCTTTAGAATCTTTAGGGTTAATTTTTAGCTTTGGTCAAGATGTTCAAGCATCAATGGATTCAAATGTGTTTATTATGTTGTTAGGTGCAGGTTCTGCAGTTATTGACAATGTACCTTTAGTAGCCGCGAGTATGGGAATGTATGATGTAAGCGTAGTAGGAACAGATAATTCAATTTGGCACTTTATTGCTTATTCTGCAGGAACAGGTGGTTCTATGTTAATTATTGGTTCTGCTGCTGGTGTTGTTGCCATGGGAATGGAAAAAATATCTTTTTTCTGGTACTTAAAAAACATTGCATGGTTAGCCTTAATTGGTTTCTTAGCAGGTGCAGCAGTTTACTATTTTGGCTTTGCTGATATGGCTGTTGTGTAACAAAAAGACAAATAATACGTTAAATAATAACTTCTTACCTTATTTAGAAGATAAAAAATAAAATTATGAGTGCAATACTATTACTACAAGAGGCATCTACAATGTTTGCTGATTCTACGGCAAATGGCTTAACTGAATTAACTAAAGAAGTTAGTGTTTGGGATTTAATAATTGGTAAAGATTCACAAACTGGTGAGGTTAGTATCTCTAACTTATTAGTTATGATTGCATTATTTGCATTGTCAATCATGACCGTTTTTATCTTTGTTCAACGTTTTTTGGCGATAAACAAATCATCTAAAGATGAAAAAAATTTCATGCCAAGAGTTAAAGATTATTTAATGGCTGGAAAATTAGATTCTGCTATTGATTTATGTAATCAAACTGATAACCCTGCGGCTAGAATGGTAGCAAAAGGTATTTCTAGAATAGGAAAAGATCAACAAGATATCATGTCTTCTATTGAAAATGTTGGTAATCAAGAAATTTATCAATTGGAAAAAAGATTAAGTTTTTTAAGAACTGCTGCTGGTGTTGCACCAATGATTGGGTTTTTAGGAACTACTTTAGGAATGGTAAGAGTATTCCACGCTATGAAGTTTGAAACATCAGTAGAATTATCTACTATTTCAGGCGGTATAATGGAGGCTATGATGACAACTATTGCAGGTTTGGTTGTAGGAATTATGGCTAAAGTAGCATACAATTATTTAGATACTAAAGTGTCAGAAGTAATTCATGAAATGGAAGGGGCTTCAATTGAGTTTTTAGATTTATTGAACGAACCAGGAAAGTAAGTGTAGTAATATTTAATTAGCATCAATATGAATTTAAACAGAAGAAGAAATAAGGGAGGCGATTCTGATGATGGAATGTCATCAATGACGGATTTAGTATTCTTGATGTTGATATTTTTTATCATTATGAGTACAATGGCTAAACATGCTTTACCTGTAGATTTACCTACTGGTGAAAGTTTACCCAATACTCAAAGAGATCCATTGGTTGAAGTAGGGGTCAATGATAAAAGTCAATACTTTTTAGATGATAATATGACGACTATCTATTCGTTGGAGGAGATTGTTCCTATTTTAGCAAGTAAAATTGCAGAACAAACTATTCCTGCTTTAAAGATTAGTGGTGATAAAAAGGCATCTTATGAATCGATTTTCAACTTAATTAGTACAGCTAAACAAAAAGATTGGAAACCAGTTTTAACATATAAAAAGTAACAAGAAATAGTCATAATTAAAATAGGGAGGGTGTAAAATGGAAGTAGTGAAATCGTTGAAAGAAAAAGATAATAGAAAAGCATTATATGCTGCACTTATTTTTATGATGTTGATGTTGCTTTTCTTTTTGTTAGTGAGTCTAGATGAGCCAGACCCACCTATGCAAGAAGAAATTATCGAAATAGAGTTCGGTGGTGAATTGGAAGGTGGAAGTGCAGCTAGCGAAGAGATAACTGAAGAGGTTGTGGAAGAGACTGTAACTGAATCAGCTGAAGAAATTGAAACGCAAGAGGAGTCTCCTGTTGTAGTAGCAAGTGGGCAAAATCAAAGTAGTAGTACAAGTACAAATACGCAAGAAGCTAAACCTGATCCTGTTGATAATTCATTAGGCTTTCCAGGCGGAGGCGGAACTACCGGAAGTGGTACTGGTAACGGACCTGGTTTTGGTAATGGAACTGGTCTTAACGGAGATGGTGGCAAAGGTGTAGATGATGGAATGGGAACGGAAAACCTCAGTAGAAAATGTATTGATAAGGGCGGTTTACCTGTACAAACTCAAGAGGAAGGTAAAGTTGTGATTGATGTTTGGGTTAACGATAAAGGAGAAGTTGTTAAAGTGAAGTTAAACTCTAAAACAAATACGGCAAGTAACAATTTAATCGGTTTGGCAAAGCGTTTCGCTAAAACTAGATTGTATCAAAAGTTATTGGGAGCACCTACACAGTTTGTTGGTTCTGTTACTTATAATTTCACAAAAGAATAGTGAACTACGATTCTGTAATAAATTATTTATTCAATCAATTAGCCAATTATCAAAAAGTTGGGGCAAAAGCATATAAACCAGGTTTAGATTCAATAACTGAATTGTTGGTTAGTTTAAACAATCCTCACCATAATTTAAAAACAATTCATTTAGCTGGGACAAACGGTAAAGGTTCTACGTCTCATATATTAGCTTCTATCCTAATTGAAAATGGATATAAAGTAGGGTTGTTTACTAGTCCACATATTAAAGACTTCAGAGAACGTATCAAAATTAATGGAGAGCTGGTCTTTAAAGAAACTGTCGTTAATTTTGTATCAAAACATAAAGTTATTTTTGACCGATTGCAACCTTCTTTTTTTGAGATTTGTACGGCTATGGCCTTCTCTATATTTTCAGAACAACAATGTGATATTGCAATAATAGAAACAGGCTTGGGCGGACGGTTAGATTCGACTAATGTGATTCAACCAGAAGTGTCAGTTATTACTAACATAGGACTTGACCATACCAATTTTTTAGGAACGACATTAGAACAGATTGCTAGAGAAAAAGCAGGAATTATTAAATCTAATGTGCCGGTTGTGATTGGCGAATATCAAGCCGAAACGTATGGTGTGTTCGTTAATAAAGCAAGAGTTTGTAAAAGTGCAATAAATTTAACTGAACAACTAACAAATATTAAAACGGATCTACTGGGTCAGTTTCAACAAATGAATGGTTCACTTGCGTTAGAAACAATTAATGTGTTAAAGCAAATAGGTTGGTATATTGATGATGCTAAAACGGAAATAGGGTTAACTCGCGTAAAGAAAAACACTAATTTTATAGGAAGGTTAGATAGGATATCTAGTAATCCGGATGTAATTATTGATGCCTCTCATAATGAGGACGGGGTAAAAAATCTATTTAAAGAGATTGAGTTACTTGATTTTAACACTCTACATTGTGTATACGGAACATCTTCAGATAAGGATATTGAAAAAATCATGGTGTTATTTCCTCAAAATGCAATTTACTACCTTACTGAATTTGAGTCAGAAAGAAGTATGAAAACTGAAGAATTGGAAAATAAAGCACTAAAAAATAATTTAAATTTTTCGACTCATCTTTCTCCTGAAAAAGCCTTAAGTATTGCTAAACAAAGTAGTAACTCAAATGATTTGATTATAGTATTTGGAAGTTTCTTTTTGCTTGAAAAAATAGTTTAATTTTTTATTGTTTATAAAAAGATTATATCTATATTTGCACCCGCAACGAAAGAGTTGTAGAGTAAAATTTTATCGGGCAATTAGCTCAGTTGGTTCAGAGCACCTCGCTTACACCGAGGGGGTCGGGGGTTCGAGTCCCTCATTGCCCACCAAGTATCTTTTAAGTTAAATACTTTTTTAGATTAATAATTTTACAGCAGTACGTTTATCGGGCAATTAGCTCAGTTGGTTCAGAGCACCTCGCTTACACCGAGGGGGTCGGGGGTTCGAGTCCCTCATTGCCCACAAAAAAAAGCATTTCAGTTATGAAATGCTTTTTTTTTGTTCTAATCTTTTTGTGAGTAAGGAGTTGATTAGTTTAGTATTAAAGTGTAATAATTATTTTGTCGCTTGTCTAGTTAGTACTTTACAGTCTTCCTGACTGTTTTGAAGAACTTTCTTTAATATTAGTATTTGCTTTTAACCTACCAAATTTGAAGTATATACCAAGTTTAAATGAAGTGAAAGAACGTTGACTGACTGAAATGTAACTATAGTTACCAGAAATATTAGTGTATTTATTTTTTGATGGAATAATATCGTCTACATCAATAAATACTTGTAATTTGTTGGCCAAAAATTTCTTAGTTACTCTAATTCCCCAATTAAAAGTGGCGTTATTTGTATTGTCTGCACTTCCCCATTTATTTATTCGAATTCTATTACTGATAACCCAAGATTTCGGTAAAGTGAAATTTAGGTATGAACTAATACCATAGGTTAAATTGTATAATGGTTTTCTTCCAAATTCTGATGTAAAGGTGTATTTTGAGTAGTCCATCCATAATGAGTTCCATCCCTGAAGCCATTTTGTTTGAATTGGTAGACTTAAACTAGCTTCAATGCCTTGCTCGTCTAAGGCGTTCCAAGGGGTTGTTTCTCTTGTAAATGAACCATCTTCAATAAATGACAATTCACTTATAGGCTTATCAGTGTAATTGTAGGTTAGTGAAATATTATAAGAATAAAACAGATCAATTTCTATTCCCATACTGTGTTCGTATGATGGTAGTAAATAGGGATTACCATAAGTGATCGACAAACTGTCTTGTGTACGGATAAAAGGGTCAAAATTTGAGAATTGCGGTCGATCTATTCCTGAATTGTAGAATAAGGTAATACCTACTTTTTCATTAGGCTCAAATAAAACGCTTAGATTAGGGAAAGGTAATATGTAGCTAGAGTCGATAAATTCTTTATTTAAAGAGTTACTATGACCTCTTAGTTTTGTATATTCTCCCCTTAACCCTGCTTTAAAACCAATTTTTTTCCATTTCTTTGACAGTTCAATGAATAAAGCGCCTCCATATTCACTATAGTTATATGAATTGGAATAGACAGGATCAGTAACCCATTCATTCTGAGTTAGTCCAGATTGATCAAAAGTTTTACCGTTTAATAATGTGCTTACAAGTCCTCCAAAGGATAATTTCCACTGAGTGGTGTCAAAGTAGTGGTCATAATTAACTCTTAATTCTCCTAGATTAGGAATGTCTCGTGATACATTTTTAATATCAAACCTTGAATCACTGGCGTCTAAATGGTTTTTAAATTTCCCAGAGGACTCACTGCTACTATTACTGACTTTATTTATGTAATTCAGATTAAATTCAAGTACACTGTTAAATGTGTCTGTTTCAATAGTGTAATTTACAAAAGCTTTATTGTTTAACCAGGTATAGTCGTAAAGTGATGCTGAGTTTCTGTTAGATGCAGTATCTGTTGCGATTGTATAATGTGTGGTCGATTGGTCATTGACAGCTCCGTTGCTACCGTATCCGTTTATTCCTAAAGTAATACGTTGTGTTTCACTGATCTGATAGCCTGATTTTAGATTGTAGTATTGCCATATGTTGAAACCTTCAGAAGTGTAATCAGATGTTGATTTTCTTTCACTTCCATCTGTTAATTCACCAATGGAACTACCGTGACTTTTTTGGGATACGTAACTTGCACCTAAATAACCACTTAATGAGAATTTTTTCTTCTTAAGGCTAATGCCTAAGTTTAAACGACCTACAGGTTTAAGCTGTGTATTGATTCCGGTACTTGTACTAATATTCATGTTGTAGCCTTCTAGATGAAAGTTTTTTGTAAAAACCTCAATAACACCGCCGCTACTACCTTGTGCTTTGTATTTGGCTGAAGGGTGAGTTATTATTTCTATGCGTTCAATTTGGGCAGCTGGTACTGCTTTTAGTTCTTCATTTGAGGTGATAGCCTGCCTATCAATAAATATCAGTGGGCTACCTTTTCCTATGATCTCTATACCTTCATCATCCGGTGAGGTTAATTGAGGTGACGCTTTAAGGACTTCAAATAGATTTGTCAAGTTTTGTAGCTCAGTGCCTTCAACGTTAACGCTCAACCCATCCATGGTTCGCTTAAAAGTGGCCTTTTTATAAATCACATCAACTGTTGCTAGGTTAATGTTTTTTTCTAAGGTGATTTGCCCAATATTTATAGAGGATTCAGTTAAGTTAAAGTCTACTAGTTTTGTTGTAAATTCAGGCACCGAAATTTTTAAATAAAAATTGGTAATTCCTGATGATGCAAAGGAAATATTAAAGATAGAACTGTCCAATAGAGCACCTTTTATAAAGGTAGAGTCAGGTAAGGAGTGTATACTTATTTGACCTAGGCCAATTAATTGGTTGTCGGCTATAATTTTTCCACTTATGGTTGAATCTTGGCTATAGCTCAAAATTGAGGTTAAAAAGGAAATAGAAAGTAATGCAGTTTTCATAGGGTGTGTTTTGTATTGTGACAATGCTATAATAAGTGCGTTGTTTAATTTGGTTACAATTATATGGTTGAGTCAAATATATTGGTAGTTTATTTAAGGTTGAAAATTCTTGTGTTAAAAAATGTAAATTGAATGTAAAATATTGATTTACATCTAATTTGAAGAGGTATTAAAAAAATAGAATACAAAAAAAGCAGTAACATTAAGTTACTGCTTTTTGCTCCTCTTCTAGGACTCGAACCTAGGACCCTCTGATTAACAGTCAGATGCTCTAACCAACTGAGCTAAAGAGGAGTGTTAAGGTGTCTTACGTTTCCTTAGCGGGTGCAAATATATGTCAAATATTTTATTCTACAATAGAAAAAGTAAAAAAAAATATCAAGTTTTTTGTTACGGATTGATTATCAATACTAAAGAGTTAAAATAAATCTTCTTCAATTGAGTCTAAGGTTGAAGAGTTCTCTTCACAGTCGTTTATGTCTTCACATTCTTCTTCAAAATTTCCTGTTTCTGATGGCTTTGGGTTTGTAGTTGGTGTTCCAGGTCTTAAAATGTTAGTCTTAGATACGTTTAATCTAATTTCTGTTTTGATGGTGTTATCATCTTGAAGATAACCCTTAGCAAAAGGAGTACCCTCAATCTCTACAAGTGTTCCTTTTTTTAAGAAATCTAAAATTCTAAGATTAGCGCCTTCTTTTTTCCATATAGTACAATTAACCCAAGTGGTTTTAGTACGTTGAGTTCCTGTTTTTTTGTCTCTCCAGTTTTTGTTGTGTGCAACTGGGAAGTTAATAGCTATTACACCATTATCCATATTTCTAGTAGTTGCATCTTTTCCTAAATTACCGATAAGTCTTGTGTCGAATACTGTTGCCATAGTTGTGTTTTGTAGTGTGTGTATATGAAAAATGATTATCTAAATGTATTAAAAAAAATGATAATGAGAAAATAATTCTACGACAAATTATAAAAAGAGTTACTCAAATTGAATGATATATGCATCCCGGTAACCTTTTGATTGTACTGCTTTTTGAGCTTTTTTGGCTTCCTTTTTTGTGTCAAAAGGACCAATAAAGTATTTGTACTTATACATACTTTTACTGTTTACTTTTATGCGTTCTACATCAAACCCTAATCGTTTAAATTCCTGGATATCTATTTTTAATGGATCAATAGATGACATTAACTGTACTTTGTAGGTGACATCATTTATTGTAATTTTCTCTTTCTTAGTTGATTTTGAAAAGTTAACTTTTGGATGCTTCTGTTTTAAAAAAGTCCTACATGCTCTGAAAATTGCTGAAGCTATGATTTCCTGACCATATGCTGAATTCAAATAGTTAGCTTCTGAAGTATGAGTTAAAAAGCCACATTCTATTAATACGGTTGGCATTTTGGTAAACTTTAAAATTTGTAAAGAGTGACCAATGTCTGCAACCGTTTTAATCCCTCTACTTTTGCGACCAGCTCTGTTTTTAAATTGTTTTTCAATTAATTGGGCTAATTTATAACTTGACTTTGAACTAAATCCATGAATGTGAGTTTCTGTTCCATAAGCTGCTGAGTTTTCAGATCCATTACAATGAATACTTAACATATAGTCTACTTTTTTTGAGTTAGCCATAAGTACCCTTTTGTCTAAAGAAGGGTATGTATCATCTGTTCTAGTATAAAGTACTTTTACATTTGACAAATTATGCTCTAAATAATGGCCTAATTTTTTTGAAATCAATAAATTAATTTGAGATTCAGTCATTAAGCCTTTTATTGTTGACAAATGTCCAGGGTCTTTTCCGCCATGTCCAGGGTCAATTAGAATAGTAATTGAAAAGCTATTAAATGTTAATAAAATAACTGCAATAAATGATAAGATATACTTGTGAAATAACATAAAATTGTTTTGGTACAGTAAAAATAACATTTCAAAGTATATCAATTTTGATAAAATCAATCAGTAATTCAATGTTAAATGTTAAAAACATGTCCTTATATTTGTTGGTATGACAACTTTTATACCAATTAATTATAAAAAGAAATGGGCTAATATTTATATCTTAGTAGGTGTGATATGTGTTTTAATTTTTTCATTAGGCTATTTTATTGTAAATGATTTTATGATTTTAGTATATAGTATAGCTTCCATTGTACCAATTTATTTTGGATATAAAATGAAGAAATCCCCTTACGCCTTAGTTTCTAAATCTAATATTGAAGTGTTTGGGTTGTTTGGTGAATTAAAGTATGAGTACATATGTACAGCAGGTTCTAAATTTATAAATCGAGAAAACAAAATTTTCTTGATTGAAAAAAATAAAACTACAAGGATTAAAATGAATAAATGGTTTGTAAACCAAGCCGATTGGAATGCTGTATTAGATCTATTTGATTAGCTTAACAATAGTTTGCTTATTAATTTTTAATAGTCAAATAAAAAGTTGTGAGATATTAAAATAAATTTTATTAAATTTACACCCTATTCAATACATGTGGTAATCCGCTTTTTGTATTTAAATTAAGTAACGAATGAAAACAGTACAGTATAGAGAGGCATTGCGTGAAGGAATGTCTGAAGAGATGAGAGCCGATAAAAGTGTATTTTTATTAGGTGAAGAAGTTGCTCAATATAATGGAGCTTATAAAGTTTCTCAAGGTATGCTTGATGAATTTGGAGCAAAAAGAATAATTGACACACCAATTGCAGAACTTGGTTTTACTGGTATTGCAGTAGGAGCGGCAATGAATGGATTACGTCCAATTGTTGAGTTTATGACTTGGAATTTTGCAATTTTGGCTGCTGATCAAATCATTAATGAAGCGGCAAAAATTTTACAAATGTCAGGCGGGCAAATTTCTTGTCCAATTGTATTTAGAGGTGGTAATGGAACTGCAGGTCAGTTAGGTGCTACTCACTCTCAAGCGTTTGAATCATTTTATGCTAATGTGCCTGGATTGAAAGTGGTAACACCCTCAACTCCTTATGATGCAAAAGGATTAATGAAAGCTGCAATTAGAGATAATGATCCTGTATTAATTATGGAGTCTGAAAAAATGTATGGAGACAAAGGAGAAATTCCTGAAGGTGAATATATTATTCCAATTGGTGTTGCTGATATTAAAAGAAAAGGAACTGATGTAACTATTGTGTCGTTTGGTAAAATTATCAAAGAGGCGCATAAAGCAGCAGATGAATTAGAAAAAGAAGGAATTTCTGTAGAGATTATAGATTTACGTTCAGTACGTCCAATTGATTATGGATGTGTTGTTAATTCAGTAAAGAAAACAAATAGATGTGTTGTCGTTGAAGAATCTTGGCCAGTAGCGTCAATAGCTTCTGAGATAGCATATCACTTACAAAATTATGCATTTGATTATTTAGATGCACCAGTAAAAAGAGTAATGCAATCCGATACACCATTTCCGTTCTCTCCACCATTGATGGAGGAAGCGCTACCGAATGTAAAACGAATCATTGCAGCGATTAAATCTACAATGTATAGATAAAAACAAATAAAATTGTTGATATTAAACTCTTGTCTTTCTAGGCAAGAGTTTTTTTGTTTTAATGCTAGAATAAAATAATAATAATGAGTATATTTCGACTATGCAAAGAATATTACTTTTAGTATTAACATTAAGTCCTTTATTTTTGTTTGCTCAAGTACCAAATCAAATTGGGGCTAGAGCCAATGGTTTGGCTAATTCAGCACTTGTATTATCTGATGTTTGGGCTGTTAAGAATAATATTGGGGCGATAGGTGAGTTGACTAAAACTGAAATTGGTTTAGGGTATCAAAATAAGTATTTTTTAAAAGAATTTTCAAACCAATCTTTAGCCGTTAACTATGCCGTTAAAAAAGGTAGTTTCGGTTTTTATTTTCAACAAGCAGGTTTTAATTTGTACAGAGAAATTACAAGTGGAATTGGTTATGGAATGAAATTAAGTAACAATTTTTCAGCAGGTTTAGCATTGAATTATCATAGGATAGCATTTGGAGATATTTATGGAGGAAGAAATTCTATTTCAGCTTCTGTAGGTTTAAAATACAAACTGAATAAAAATGTCGAGTTTGGTGCAAATGTTGCCAATTTAAATAGAGCTCAAATTACAGATATAGAGGATGAAAGGTTTCCAACTGTTTTTGGTTTAGGAATGAGATATATCTTTAGTGAGAAAGCATTTTGGACATTTGAACTTGAAAAAGATATAATTCACCCATTAAATGTAAAGTCAGGTTTAGAGATAAAAGCTCATGAAATATTAGTTTTAAGAGTGGGGATAAATACGTACCCATTTCAAACTGCATTTGGAGCAGGAATTAATTTAAAAAAATGGCGATTAGATTTAGCAGCTAATTGGCATTCTACTTTAGGTATTAATCCTTCTGCAGGTTTAGTATATCAGTTTTAAATGAAGAGTTTATTATTATCCATATTCGTTTTTAGTCAGGTTTTATCTTTTTCTCAAGAAGATGAACGAAATATTATTATAGAAAAAAGAATTGAATTTATTGGTGAAAACTTAGAAGACTCAGATGTCGATTTTACTACCTATTTGGAGGAGTTATACTTTTTCTATGATAATCCAATAAATTTAAATCAAACTACTTTTGACGAACTATCTAGATTGAATTTGATTACAGATGTTCAAATTATTTCGATCTTAGATTATCAAAGGAAATATGGAGAAATTTTAACAATTTATGAATTAAGAGCAGTTGAAGAGCTGGATCAAGGTGTTATTAGAAGAATTATTCCTTTTGTAACTGTAGGGGAGCCTAGAAAATATAAGACAAATTGGAAAAATGTTTTAAAATATGGGAGAAATGATGTTATTTTAAGATATCAAAGAGGGTTGCAAACAAAGGAAGGATATATTCCTAAATCTGATTCTATTTTAGCTATAAGTCCTAATAAACAGTACTTAGGGAGTCCGGATAAACTGTATGCTAGGTATAAATTTTCATATAAAGATAAAATTAGTTTTGGAGTAACGGCGGAAAAAGACGCGGGTGAACAATTTTTTAAAGGTGCGCAAGCTAATGGGTTTGATTTTTATTCGGCACATTTAATGGTGAAAGACCTAGGTGTAATAAAAACAATTGTCGTTGGGGATTATCATGCGAACTTTGGTCAAGGTTTAACTATGTGGTCTGGCTTTAATATGGGGAAATCTGCAGATGTTTTAAATGTAAAAAGATACGCTAGAGGGCTGAAAAAGTATTCATCCGTAAATGAATCTAACTTTATGCGCGGTGTTGGAGTTAAACTTCAAAAGAATAAACTTGACTTAACTGTTTTTGGATCTTACAAAAAAATAGATGCCAATGTAAATACGTCAGATACACTGTTTAATGATGGTGAGGGAGGAATTACATCATTTCAGTCGACTGGATTTCATAGAACTCCAGGAGAGATTGAAGATATTAATGCTGTCAAACAAACGATTATTGGTAGTGCTACTCATTTTACTGGTGATAATTTAAAAATTGGATTAGTTGGTGTCTTAACACATTATGACATACCTCTAAAAGCGTCTTCACAAACTTATACTCAGTATAAATTTAATGGAACTTCAGGTTTTAGTGTAGGGGCTAATTATCTATATTTTAAAGGTAAAACTTCATTTTTTGGTGAGTTTACAACATCACAAAATTTAAGTTTAGCTACCTTAAATGGTATAACTTGGCATGCTGACCCAAGGCTTGATATCGTTGTATTACATAGATATATTGACAAAAAAAATCAAGCTATTTATACGGCACCCTTTGGTGGAGTAACTTCAAATGAAAATGGATTATATATTGGTGTTAAAGCTAAATTAACAAAGAAGTTTAACCTTTCTGCTTATTATGATCAATTTAGTCACAGTTGGTTGAAATGGTCAACGGATGGCCCTTCTTATGGACGAGAAGTGTTTATTCAAGCGGATTATAAAATCAATTATAATTCAAGTATGTACATAAGATTAAAAAATAAAATTACACAAAGAGATACTAAAGAAGATGTAGTAGGAATAGATGATCAAGTTTTTATAAATAAAACAACATTGAGGTTACATTATAGTCAACGAATTTCTAGACAAGTGACATTGAAAAGTAGAATTGAGGGTGTTAGATTTCTTTATGATACTGAAAAATCGAATGGCTTACTCCTTTATCAAGACTTAATTTATAAATTCGATAAAATTCCATTAAAGATTTCAGCAAGGTATGCAATTTTTGATACTGATAACTATGATACACGGTTGTATGCTTATGAAAATGATTTATTATATTTGTTTAGTATTCCTTCCTATTATGGTAAAGGAGTTAGAATTTATTTAATGGCTAAATACGATATTGGAAAACAAATAGATTTATGGGTGCGTTGGGGAATGTTCTCTTATGCATATACAACCGAAATATCTTCAGGACTTGAACAAGTGGAAGGGTCATTAAAATCAGATCTAAAAGTTCAACTAAAAATTAGATTTTGATAAATAGTTGTTATAATAAAAATACTAAAATATGATTTTCAAAGCTCCTAAGTCAAAATATACATACTTGTTTGGACAGTCTATGTTTGAAACGATTTGGAATATATTTTTGTTTTTGGCTATATTCTTTTTTGCAATGGTGATTAAGCATTTTCTATCAGGAAATCCAAATACACTTACTTTTGTCGGAGCTTTAATTATGTCATTAACTTCATTGATAATTTTAAAGAGAACTGGTAGGTATCGTACGGCAGGTATTGTAGGTACTGTTTTCGGTTCTACATTTTGTATATATAGTGTACTGTTTGTTGCTGATCATTCTGCAATTTCAGATATATTATGGGCGGTATTAGTCTCTTTATTTGCTTTTTATACACTTGGCTCTATTTGGGGAGGGCTTATGCTTGTAGTCAATATTACTGCTATTGCATGGCGTTATATACCTTTTGTGGATAATCAAGAGTTTGTGATGATTGGAAACGTAGCAGAAGAAAATACAATTTTAAATGTAGTTGTAGCTTCATTGTCAATTTCATATTTGATTCATAGAATTACACAAGCCTCAGTTATTGCAAATAGAGATTTTGAAAAAGCAAATATAAAATTACAAAATCAAAACGAAATTTTCATAGCACAGTCAAATGAAAAAACAGTGTTATTGCAAGAAATACATCATAGGGTAAAAAATAATCTTCAAGTAATATCTAGTTTAATTAGATTGCAGTCACGAGAAATAGAAGATACGAAAGCAAAAAAATTATTTGAAACAAGTGTAAATAGAATACAAGCTATGGCACTTATACATGAAAAAATGTATCAAGGTGAAGATTTGTCTAAAATAAACTTAGAGGAATATTTAAATGGATTGGCTAAAGATATTTTTAAGAGTTATTTTGATGAAACAAAAATTAATTTTACAATTGATTCTGAATTAGAAATTATTGGTAATAGAACAATTGTTCCACTTGCATTAATCTTTAATGAACTAATTACAAATTCATTAAAACATGCTTTCATTGATACTGAAGAGGGTAGTATTTCAATTGAAATAAAGTTACGTGAAGAAGATTGTTTTACATTGGACTATTTTGACTCAGGAAAATGGAAAACTAAAGCTAAGCCTTCATCATTTGGTTTAGAGTTAATAGAAACGTTTACTGAGCAGTTGGATGGTGATTTAACAAGAGTTTCTAATGATGAAGGAACGCGGTTTAAATTTAATTTAATGAATATTGACTAACTATTTTAAGTTTTATACTCTAAAGTCAAACTGTTCATAAAAATCAGGTTAATTAAACTTAACTAGTTAATCAGGATAGCCGTTGTTTTTAATGCTCTTTTATTAGGTTAATAACCTCCGTTAAATTTTCTAATAAACCATTCAAAAGATAATAATAGGACGATTAGAAAGAATATCCATTTATAATCAATCAAATCTTTAAAGGATTTCTCTTTATAGCTAACCGTTACAATATCATCTCTATTAGTTATATCTAAAGTCAGTTTATTTATTTCATTTGGAAAATAAAATGAACCATTTGTATTTTCTGAAATATTTCTAAGAAGTCTATGGTTAGCAGTATTGTTTAATAATTCAGTTTTAACTTCTTTAACTAAAAAACTTCCAGCATTACTGTATGTATTACCATTGAAAAGTGTTGAAGATTTCCAAGTGTAAATACCTTGTGGTAGTTTTCCTAACTCTAACTTATAGGTGTTTGTTGTTTTAAAAAAATTATAATTAAATAATTTGTCATTCTCATTGGTTAAAATGAAATCAACGTTACTTGTGTTTATTAAGTCGTATGAAGAATTGTAAAATTCAGATAAAACAATAATATTTTCACTCTCAGTGTATTCATTGTTTAAGTGAGTTTTAAATGGACTCTTATTTTCTTTAACAGCTAGATATGAAATTAGTTTAGAAAACAAGACTTCAAAATTTTCAGTAGAATTATTTTTAGCCTGATCAAATAAACGCCATCTCCAAATACCTTCTCCCATTATTACTCCATACTTAGTGTTATTCTTAGCATTAAAGTAAATTAAAGGGTTATCTAATTTAATGTTTCCAATTTTTTGGTAGGCTAGGATATCAATTGAATTTGAAAATTTGAAATTTCCAAATGGTGATTGTAATGGCGGAGCGTCACTTAACAAATTCGCTACAGATGGTGGATAAAGAATTGTATTGAATTGTCCATTCATAGAAAATAATACATCTTCAGATTTATTACTTTCACCAGTTAATCCTATGTTTAATTTACTTAAATCATTAAAGTTTGTAGATGATCCAACAATAAATAATATTGGTTTCTTTCCATTTAGAATAACATCATTTAAAGCATTGTTCTGGTTCTCATAATTATGACAAATTATTAAGTCATATGTATTGATATCAGTTAACTCTTTATAGTTAACTAAATCAACTTCATAATTCTTATTGTTTTCAATTACATACGCTATAGCGCCTAAGTCTGGATGAATACCTGAGTGAGCTAGGGCAATTTTTTGACGACCATCTATGATGTCGATATAAAAATTTGAGATGTTGTTCTTAAAAGTAAATTCACCATCTAATTCATCAATTTTAACGGTATATTTAATAAATCCAATTTTTGTAGTGTTTAAAATGAAATCGAGTTTATGTTGTCCTTTTTTGTTGGTAAAAGCTATAGTTTGACTTTTAATTAACTTGTCTCCTAGGTATATACCAACATTTACTTTTTTAGAATTAAAATCGGATTGAGAAATAGAAACTTCTACAGGAAATTTATTGCCTAAAAAGGCTATGTCATTATTGAATATATTATCTATCTTACAATCTTTAACTTCATTTGTATCTCCTAAACCTATTGTGTAAATTGGAATGTAAGTCTTTCTGTTGACTGAATAAATTGGATTTGATCCAGTGTTGTAAATACCGTCCGTAGATAAAATAATAGCACCAATATTTTTGTTTGAGTATTGACTGTAGATTTGATCTAAAACATTCGAGATATTAGTAAGTTTTCCTGTGTAGGCATATTTTGAGTTGTTATGTATACCAGTAGAGAAATTATAATTAATAACATCAAATTTTTCTTCCAATTTTGCATTTAATTTAGATAATTGAATAGGGTATTCATTTCTGATGAAACTAGAATCTTTATTTTGGACAATAGATTCAGAACTATCATGGGCTATAAAAATAATAGGTTTTTCAGTTTTTGAAACAAAGTGTTCTATAATGATACCAATTAATAAAATTGAGATAATGAGTACTGAGATAAATCGAATTGCTGATAGAAATATTTTTATTTTTTTTGAGACGTCAATTAATAAATTATCGGTTCTGTATAAAACAAATGAATACAATCCTGCAATAAGTATTGCAATAAAAATCCAAGCCGGGTGATATGAATAAATTAAGTTCAAAATATATATTTGTGCTAAAATAAAAAATACTTTTGGGATAAACACTATAATTGAAATAGCATTTGTATTTTTAGCCTAAGATTTAATAAAATATGAATTTTTTTCAACTCTTATTCTTAGGTTATAAAAACTATATTAGAGGAACAGTTTTTCTTTTTAAAAATAAATTACAGTGGTTTTTTATTTTTCCAATTATCTTATTTGGGTGTATATATTGGTTAGGGACATTTTTTAAAACCTTAGAAGATGAAGTGAGTTCTGGTTTGGAACAAGCATCTATTCAGATTGAAACGATAAATGAATTAATATGGACTACATTAAAAATGATGTTTTTTGATGCTATGTATATTGTTTTTACTCAGTTTACACTTTATATTGTGGTTGTTTTATTATCTCCTATTTTAGCTATGCTTTCGGAAAAAATAGAAGAGATAATAACTGGAAAGTCTTATGATTATTCGTTTAAAATGCTTATCAATGATATTAAAAGAGGGGCCATCATAGCGTTCAGAAATTTAATTTGGTTTTATTTATTTGTGGGTTTATTTTTAGGTATTATTTCATTTTTTAATTTATCAGCTAAATCATTTATTGTATTTTCAATTCCATTTGTTGTTGGGTTTTATTATTATGGATTTAGCTTTATCGACTATGTAAATGAAAGAAGAAGACTGAATATACAACAAAGTGTATTTTTTGTGTCAAAACATAAAGGTTTGGCTATTTCAATTGGAAGCGTATACTCTATTTTCTTTTTGATGTATTTTTACGTTTATAAAAATTTTAATGAAATTGCAGGTTCTGGAACGCAAATTGGATGGAGTGTTGTGTTGTTGGTCTTGTTAATAATTGCTGCTTTGACACCTGTCTTAGCTATAACATCTGCTACCTTATCAATGAATGAGCTCTTAAAAAAAGAAAAGAGTTTAAAAATAAATAAAAACAATCGGTAATTTAGAGGTGAAACAAATCTCAAATTAATATATTTGAGAAGTTTATAAATTTTAATTAATAATTATGAAGTTATTTTTAACAACCCTATTAGGGCTTATGGTCGGTTTTAATTCATTTTCTATGAGTAATTTTCCGCCTGATTCTACAAATTCAATAAAGGATAGAACACTTGCGAAATATCTTATTTCACAAGGGAAAAAATTCTATAATGAAGGTGATTATAGAAAGTCTTTAGTGCAGTTTAGAGAAGCTTTAGCAAAAGATAAAAACAATCCTTCTGCAACCTATTGGGTAGGAGAATGTCATGCTGCATTAGGTAATTTCAAAAAAGGATTAAAATATGTTGATTTAGCTTATGCAATGGATTCAGAAATAAATAAGGAAGCAACTTATGTGATTGGGATGTGTAATCATAAATTAGGAAATATTGATTTAGCATTAAGTAATTATGAAAATGCAAAAGCAATATTATCTGCATCTAAATCTGAGTTGTTGAGAATTGACTTGAGGATTGCGGAGTGTAAAAGAATAAAAAACATGATGAAAACTCCTTTAGATGTTAAAGTTGTAGTTTTAGGTGAAGGTATTAATTCTAAAAATGATGAATATGCGCCTGTTTTAATGAATGAGGGTAAAACTATGTACTTTAGTTCAAGACGTGCAAATAACTTTGGTGGAGGAATTAGTGGTGGTGATAGAAAATATTTTTCTGATATATATGTTTCTCAGTGGAATTCAGAAACAAATAAATGGGGGAAAGCTTCGAACCAAAATGACACAGTGAAAAGATTAAACTCTAAAGGTTTTGATGCGATTAGTGCTTTCTCCAGTGATGGTACTTTAGCTTATATTACCATAAATACGGAAGGGTTAAAAAAGCCAAAACCAAAAACTAAAAGTGTCGATATTTTCACATCAAAAATCAGTACAAAAGGGACTTGGGGTAAGCTTAAACCAATGCAAAAAAAAGTAATTAATACACTGTTCTTTGAAGGTTCACCAACCGTTACAGCGGATGGTAATACTATGTACTTTGTTAGTGAAAGAGTTGGAGGAAAAGGGATGTCGGATATTTGGGTAACTCGAAAGACTGGTAAATCGTCTTGGAGTAAACCAGAGAACTTAGATTCTGTTAATACTAAGTATAATGAAACTTCAGTTTATATAACTCCAGATGAAAAATATCTGTTTTTCAGTTCAAGAGGACATGAAGGAATTGGTGGTTATGATATTTATTACTCAACAAATACTGACGGAATTTGGTCTAAACCAAAAAATATTGGATATCCAATTAATTCTGTTTCGGATGAGACTCATTTCCAATATTACCCAAAACTTGGGAAAGCATATTTTAGTAAGGTTACTACTCCAGGAGATGGCAGTGTAGGAGGTAGAGATATTTTTGAAATTGATATTACTAAACTAAATTTAGATAAATAATTAAAAAAAAGAGTAACTTTATTCAATAAAATATCATTTTTCATTATTCAACCTTGACTATTAAAATTAGACATACCATAGTGATTTTGTTAATGTTCCTTGTATCAACAAGTTACTCGCAACTCGATACGTTAAATTCAGTTCTAAAACCTAGAGTTGGTGGAGGTATAGGTGTGTTGTCTTATTATGGTGAAATTCAAAATTATCAAAATGGTTTTTCACCGTTAGTTAATAGAGTTGCTGCCTCTGTCTTTTTAAATGCACCACTCTCTAATGGATTTAATTTAGAATTTTCAGCAATGTTCGGTAGAATTGGTGCAAATGAAAGAGGATTGAATCGTAATTTAAATTTTGAATCAAGAATTCGATCAGGATCAATGATGCTTAATTATAACTTTTATCATTTACTAAAAAATACATCAAGAAATTTTACACCTTTTGTAGGGATTGGAATAACTTCATTTGAATTTTTATCTAAAACAGATTTGTATGATGTAAATGGGATTAAATATAACTATTGGGATGATGGATCAATAATGAGTTTAAGCCAATCAGATCCGTTAGCATCAACAGCAGTTAAAATGTATAGAGACTATACATATGAATCTGATTTAAGGGAACAAAACTTTGATAGTTTAGGAAAGTATAAAGAACAATCTTTTGCTATTCCGATTGCAATAGGTGGTGAATGGCATTTAACTTCAAGAGTTGACTTTAGGTTGTCTACTACTCTCAATTATACATTTACTGATTTAATTGATAATATATCAATTGCAGGTGAAGGTAATCGAAAGGGTGACGACAAGAATGATCATTTTATGTATACTTCTTTTTCATTAAGCTATGATTTAGAGTTTGGGACAAAAGAAGCCTCTGTAGAAAACGGTGTTTTATTAGAAGACAATTGGTCAGAGTTTAGTCAAAGTGATTTAGATAAAGATGGTGTAATTGATGCTTTTGATAAATGTCCTAAAACACCTTTGGAAGCTAAAGTTGATAAAGATGGTTGTCCGTTAGATACAGATAATGATGGAGTTGAAGATTACATTGATGAAGAACTAAATACACCAGAAGGAAATTATGTGGATCAGTTTGGAGTGACTTTAACAGATGAAGATATTAGAAAAGAAGTTTTAATTTTTAATGATTCTACTGGTGAATATCACGAATGGTCTGAGGATTTTAAGAGTTCTAATCCAAAAGGAAATGTTAGGAAAATAACTCAAGCTAAAAAGAGTTTTGAAATTATGCCTAAATCTTACGTAGTGATTGTTGGAAAAGAAGATAAATTGGACTCTAAAGAAGAATTACACAAGTATTTAGGTTATGATGAATTCAATACAATTGAGAAGGAAGATACGACTTATTATGTTATGGGTGAATATGAATTGATAGAAGACGCTGTTGCTGCTAAAACAAGTTTAGAGAGTGATGGTATTGATGTTGAGGTAATCGGTAAAACAAATCATGATGCTTCCGCATTTACTGAAATTGAGAAAGAAATTGTACAAAAAATTGAGAAAATAAATATTCAAACCGGTAAGGAGTTACCTGTGTTTGATAACCAAGAACAAGTTTATAGAGTTCAGATTGGCGCTTTTAAGAATAAGATTGATGTTGATAAATTATTTTCAAATATGAATAATTTGATTTATGCAACTGGTGAAGACGGAATTACTAGGTATTATTCAGGGAAATTTGATAATTATACTGATGCTAATGCGCATAAGAGTGAATTAAGAGTTAAGGGATATAAAGAATCTTTTATTGTAGTTTATGAAGATCATGAGAGAGTCTCATTAAAAGAAGCAGGTGTGGAAGTTTCTAAAGATTATGATGAACAAAAAGAAATTGATTCATTTGTAGAGCCAAGAGATACAATGACTATTACTGATGAAGGAAGTAAAAATGTAAAAATTGATATGTCTAAGGTAAAATACAGAATTCTTTTAGGAGTTTATGAGTCAGGTATACCTGTAGAAATTATTGATATCTATATGAATATTGGTGGGGTAAGGCCTAGTAAAAATGGAGATAAAACATTTTATTATTCAAAAGGAGTTGATTCTGAGAGTAAGGCTGAGGACCTAATAATTGAATATGAAACTTATGGTTTAACAGAGTTGGAACTTATATACGAATATCAAGGAGTATATTATTCTAAAGCTGAATTTTTAAACCTAAAAGAGTAATTATCATCTCTAATTATCATCAAGTTTTTCAAAGATTTTACTGTTATGTAGATTTATTCTAAATAAGAGCTTAATAATCTAATTACATCATTTACCTTTGTGTGAAAATTAGAGAAATGACATTTGAGGTAGATAAAATAAGAGCGCAGTTTCCAATACTAAAAGAGTTTATGGGAAAATATCCGTTAGTTTATTTAGATAATGGAGCAACAACTCAAAAGCCACAAGTTGTTATTGATGCTATTACTAATTATTATACGACTCAAAACTCAAATATTCATAGAGGTGTTCATACATTAAGTCAAAATGCGACAACTGCTTATGAAAGGGCAAGAGAGACAATTAAGAAGCATATAAATGCTTTAAAAAGTTATGAATGTATTTTTACAAAAGGAACAACGGATGGGATTAATTTAGTAGCTAATTCAATAGGAAAGTCTATTCAAAAGGGAGATGAAATAATTATTTCTGCATTAGAACATCATTCTAATATTGTGCCTTGGCAATTTTTAGTAGAAGAGAAAGGTGCTGTTTTAAGGGTAATACCAATGAACCAAGAGGGTGAGCTGGATATGGAAATATATAAACAATTACTAACTAGCAAAACAAAAATTGTTTCTGTAACTCAAGTTTCAAATGCATTAGGAACTATTAATCCAATAAAAGAAATGATAAAAATGGCTCATCAAGTAGATGCGTTATTTTTAGTTGATGCTGCTCAATCTTTACAACACTTTTCAGTTGATGTTCAGGATTTAAATTGCGATTTCATGGTGTTTTCAGGTCATAAATTATTTGCACCAACTGGTGTCGGTATTTTATATGGAAAAGAAACTGTTTTAAATGACTTACCACCTTACCAAGGCGGTGGTGATATGATTAAAACAGTGACATTTGAAAAAACTACTTATAATGAATTACCGCATAAATTTGAAGCAGGTACTCCAAATATTGTTGGCGGAATTGGTTTAGGTGTAGCAATTCAATGGCTGTCAGAATTAAATTTAAGAGAAGTTCAGCAGTATGAAAATGAACTATTAGATTATGCAACTTCAGAGATTCTTAAGATTGAAGGAGTGAAATTATATGGTACAGCGAAAGAAAAAAGTGGAGTTTTATCTTTTTTAATTGAAGGCTTGCATCCTTATGATGTTGGAACATTACTTAACCAACAAGGTGTAGCCGTTAGAACAGGTCACCATTGTACACAGCCAATAATGGACTTTTATAAAATTCCAGGAACAATTAGAGCATCATTCAGTTTGTATAATACAACAACAGATGTTGATGCATTTATTAAAGCACTTAACCGTGCAGTAAATATGTTGAAATAATGAACTTAGTAGAGAAAGAAAATGAAATAATTGAAGATTTTGCTATCTATGACGATTGGATGGAGAAATATGAATATATCATTGAATTAGGTAAAGACTTACCTCAAATAGATGATAAGTATAAAGTTAAAGATAATATTATTGTTGGGTGTCAATCTCAAGTATGGCTTCATGCAGAAAAAGTTGATGGGGTGATTAAGTACACAGCAGATGCAGATGCAATAATTGCTAAAGGAATAATATCGCTATTGATTCAGGTATTATCAAATGAAACTCCGGAAACTATTATTGAATCTAAGTTAGAGTTTATTAAAGAAATAGGCTTACAAGAGCATTTGTCTCCAACCCGTTCAAATGGTTTGGTGTCAATGGTTAAGAAAATGAAAATTTACGCTTTAGCGTTAAAAAACAAATAAATTAAGATGATTTCAATAAATAGCGAAAGCGTAAAAGAGTTAGAGAAAAAAATAATCGCACAATTAAAAGAAATTTTTGATCCAGAAATTCCTGTAGATATTTTTGAATTAGGTTTAATTTATGAAGTGAGAATCAAAGAAGACGGATTAGTTGATGTCGATATGACATTAACTTCTCCTAACTGTCCTGTAGCCGAAAGTTTACCTGTTGATGTAAAAAACAAAGTA
>Ga0256845_1000127_pt1 | contig 68004 bp, 49 predicted proteins | sample RiftiametaG_FD_189101 | JGI IMG/M metagenome (GOLD analysis project Ga0256845, IMG submission 189101) | Tube worm associated microbial communities from hydrothermal vent at the East Pacific Rise, Pacific Ocean - Riftia | ecosystem: Host-associated > Annelida > Integument > Unclassified ...
CTCCTCCGTTATCGTTCCTTCGGCAGCAGCAGTGTGATAATTGTTGAATTGTTTTTCGATAATCATGTTGAGGAACTCCTCATATAAATAATATACCACGTTATAAAAGTTGTAAAGCTTTACAAATATTATATGCCGATACTGACGATATGCACTGACAATACTATACATCTTCTGCAGCTGCACTGTTCAATACAAGCAGCTCTTGTATTGACATTCATTCGTGCGATACATACAATGCATGTTTCATGTATTAAACATACATAATTCCGGAGGAAATCAATGACTGTTATTAAAGACCGCCGAACGGGATTTATAATCGGTGATCCCGCGGCTGTTCCATTCCCGAATCAACAGCATTCAGCCGATGAAATCCAAAAAGCACTCAAACCGATGATTCTCTCAATTTCCGGCTGGCGCAAAATATTTGCAGCTGACGGTGATGAAGAATCAGTACGCCCAGAAATAACAACGGTTGATAAAGAATTATCAGCAACCGCCGCAGAAGTTTTCAGTACTTTTCTGAAAGAATCAACCGGCAAAGATACTCCCACTGTTCTGCTTTCGCTTGATGCACGATTTACCGGCCCGACAATTGGCGATGTTATGTGTCGTACATTTTTAGCTGAAGGGCTGCAGGTTATATATACATTTATAACTGCTGCGCCGGAAGCAATGGCATTTGCCCGCGCTCATGATACTATCGACGGATTTGCGTATGTTTCCGCAAGTCATAATCCCATTGGTCATAACGGAATAAAATTCGGTCTTAAATCCGGCGGGGTTTTAAATGCAGCAGAAGCCCGCAACCTTATATCACTATTTACAAACGCCCTCGCCGCCCCCGGTCATTCGGAAGCACTTATTCGAAAAGTAAACGATGTTGCGGCAGAAGATATTGCAGCGATCTATACAGCCGTCAACGACCATAAAAAACAATCAGCGCTGATGTATTCATCATTTTCGGAGACGGTTATTACCGGATTTTCAAATTCCGCTGAACGGCAGGGCATGCTCTATGCATTAAAAAATGCGGTTGCACTAAAACCGATTGGCGTTGTTGCGGAATTAAACGGCAGTGCTCGTACACTGAGTATTGATAGTGAGTTTATGAAAAGCCTCGGTATTGCGGTCAATGTTGTAAACGGTGTTCCCCGGCAAATAGTTCATCGTATCGTCCCGGAAGGCATCTCATTAAATCAGTGTAAAGAAGAAATAGAAAAACTGCATGCTGAAGATACACGCTATACTCTCGGATATGTACCTGATAATGACGGTGATCGCGGTAATATTGTTTTTTTTAATGATCACACAAATCATGCTGAAATTATTCAGGCACAGGAAGTCTTTGCGCTGACGCTCGTTAGTGAATTAGCATACCTCGTCTTCAGTAATCATGTAACCTACGATGCAGATGGAAATCCTGAACAAAAAGTTGGCGTTGTTGTTAACGGACCGACGTCCATGCGGGTTGATATTATTGCACAGGCATTCGGTGTTAAGGTTTTTCGATCGGAAGTCGGTGAAGCAAATGTTGTCCGCTGTGCTGAAAATAAACGCGCTGAAGGATATATAATACGTATTATGGGTGAGGGATCAAACGGCGGCAATATCACGTATCCCGCTGCAGTACGTGATCCGCTCAATACAATCTTTGCGTTTATTAAACTTTTGTCATTAACCTCCATTGAAGGAAAACAAGGATTATTTGAAATATGGTGTAAACGCTCAGGGCAGAATAAAAACTATCGTAATGATTTTTCTATGGCTGATATTATTGCCACCTTACCGTCGTTTGTAACAACAAATGCCTATGAACCTGAAGCAATTACATCAATCCGAACTGCCGATCATGCAAAACTCAAAGCCGCGTATGAACTAATATTTCCAAAACACTGGGAACAACGCAAAACTGATCTGCATACTCAATTCGGTATTGTTCGCTGGGAAGAGGTAAACTATGAAGGCAATGAAGCAAAAACAGGTGTTGGCACGGCATACCGAACCGGCGATCAAAAAGGCGGCTTGAAAATCATCTTTTATAATGATGCCGACAAACCGGTTGCATTTATTTGGATGCGCGGTTCCGGGACCGAACCGGTATTTCGTATTTTAGCAGATGTTGCCTCACAGGATAATTCAGCACAGGAATACTTTTTGCACTGGCAGACACAATTAGTACAGGAAGCTGATACCCTTGCCGCTGAATAATACTATTATTTCACCATGACGTTTTTTTCTTCAAATATACAGCGCAGACCGCGCATAGTATTCATATTATGGATAGTATACAGTATTGTTTGTTTTACCGGTCTGTCTTCTTTATATTCAAAACCATCGCCGGTATACCGTCAAAGAGTTGCAGTTATTCCGCTGGGAGCATATATACCGCACACCATACACGCAGTAACCAATGTTCTCGGCGAATGGTATGGAGTACGGTTTCAAATGCTTGCGGAACAGCCAATGCCGCCGCAGGCATTTTATACCCCACGGGGACGATGGCGCGCTGAAAAATTACTGACATACCTTAAAAAAATAAAACCGCCGAATGCTGATTTTATCATTGGCATCACTGATGAAGATATTTCAACGACCGCACACGGATACGAAGACTGGGGGATTCTCGGACAAGCGTTTGTCGGCGGACAGGTTTGTATTTGTTCAACACATCGTATTCGGATAAAATCACACAATGAATACCAATATAACCGGCGCTGGGAAAAATTAGTTTTACATGAATTTGCTCATGCAATGGGGCTTTCGCATTGCACAAACAGACAGTGTATAATGCGTGATGCTCAAGGCACCATTAACACCCTTGATGAAGAAGAAACACTATGCTCTTCCTGTACGGCACTCCTTGAACAGTATTATTCTATTACACAATGCCGAAAACAACGCACCGCGGAAATAACTGCACAAAATAATAAATACCATTAAGAAGTATTATTCTCGTACATTCCGGTATGTTACCATCCCGGTCCGGCAGATGACAGTGCATGATTACTGATACTTTGCAGCGGCACTGCGATTAATCCCGGATCATGATTGCATAAATTCGTTGCAATAAAACCGTGATAATTCGTACGCCAATATGAATTAATTATTATAATAGAATTCGTCTTCGGTTGACTGGTATTCCATACAGCATAATGACCTTCTGAAACCGGCGCCGGTGAATATCCCAATATATTGCAATGAGTCAGCCGCGGACGCGAATTGCCAAGCTGCAAGTTTGAAGCAAATACATTTAAAAAATTGGATCGGCCTGCAATTGGTGTTTGACCGCCGAAATCACGATCGAAATGACAATACTGAACTATTGCTGTTGTATTATCTCGAAACTCCATATACCCGACACGGTTATACCGGATCGTCGGTGCAGCCGCTCCCTGTAATGTAATCTGCTTAATTTTTGACCGTTCAATAATTACACCACTTGAACGGCATTCAACTGTCATATTCGTCATACGGGTAAAACGAATTGCCGAATTACGGGCAGAATGCCGAAAAATTATTTTCCCCGGAGCATCATCAATATTCATACAGGTAATCGGTGTTGCATATGTTCCGTCGAGTTTTAAAACTCCGTCAACAATCAATCGCGGTGCTGCGCCATATAATAATACCAATGATCCGCCCTCAATCGTTAATGAACCGCCAACAGCAATTAATAACGTACCGACAATCGGATGAAGTTCATTACGCTTCCATACAACAGTGCCGGTTATAACAGCCCCGTCATGGTATTCATCACCGCCGCCGCTGCTGTTGTTCGTCGGCATCTGATAATTCGGACTTAACGGATCACGAATATTTGTACGATCTTTAAGCGGTGAACAGGTCAGCGCCATACTGATAACGATAACCATTGCCGTGATATACCGGATAACCCGATTACTGTTATATCTATTTAAAAGCATATACCTACCCCGGCATGATAGTCATATCCTGATGCGGCTATTTCTAATCGCACTCGCGAACGCATAAGTTTGTAATCCCAATATACATCAGCCAGATTAAATAAATACACACATACAGCAGCAGTAAAATACGTTGTTGAACGATTATGCGTTTCAACATAATCCAAATACGTATCATTAAACTCCTGAATCGGTGTATCATAGGTTAAATTGGAATACTGTAAATATTTCGTATTTGCTTTTTCTCGTGCAACCGCACCAAGTGAAATCAGCAGTCCGGTTACTCCGAACATTGCTCCGGCTTTTGCTGAACGACCAAGTTCCACCTGCCCCCATCCCGGCAACAACGCTGAGCGCCAAAGATAATACCACACTGTTGTTTCAAGCGGATACATTTTATATGACGGGCTGATGATATAATAATCATTGTTCGCTAAACGAGTATCTAAAAAGTCCTCCAGTTCATCAAACGATGCAATTTTTCCGGCAGTATAATTGGTACGATACTGTGTTATAACAGTCGGAGATGCAGGATGCGTCAGTATTTCAGTATCTGAAAACGTATTATGATAACCGGATTGCGTATATTCATTAGTTAGGGTTATGTCAGGTTCTTGCGCAAAAAGCACAATCGAGAAAAACGCACAAGCAGTTATTATGCAAATAATTAATATCCATTTCATACGTATAATAAGTGTAACACCAGTATTATATACTGTCAATTTTATATTGTCTGATATTATGCATTTGCCGCGTATTCCGGTACACGTTCCCCGAAATTATTGTATGCATCTATGGCGTTTCGTAATCATTATGCCGATATTCATCTTTGATTCACACGACAACAGCATTGCGTATACATATATAGTGCTGCAACTATTCATATCAATACTGAATAAAAATACAATGCTTTTAATTATATTTCACACAATTATTACAGACTGTGCACTATACAATACATTGTCCCTGATTGTCCCTGCCAATTCGTTCTGATACTAATACATATTTTCCGCGGTATACTATATGCGAAAGAGTATATGGTAGATGCGATTGTTATTACTTATGTTCGATATGCAGCCGCTCTCTGAGATAGTCAATATCAATCAGCATTGATTCGCCGCGGCGCTCTGCATGCAAGTTTATATTTTCCAGCTCCCGCAGCATTTGCTCAACCATTGGTCTCGTTTTTGAAGATTGAGCAGCTTCCTGCGGGGTCATCCCATCTAATGCAGGCATTGGCAATTCAAGCCAAATATGATTATAATTCTGAAAGTATTCGATTATCGTGCTTTCTTCTTCCTCAATTTCTTCCTGAAAGGTTTGCCGTACTGTTGTATTGTGCCGGTCGCTGCGGGGTATATCGTGTGAATATTCAGTTACACTATAGGTAAGATAATTGTATAAATAATCGTCAATAAATCGTTTTAGCGTATTTTCATCACGTCCGGCGGAACAGTGAACTTCAAGTGTTTTTGATTTTAACCGAAATCGGGCGAATGATGATTTGCCGCCATCATCCCAAATATAATCAACGATTTTATTTTTTGTGTTTACAAGATTAAATGTTGTACCGCGTTTCAATTCCGGCACTGATTCAAGCTGACTGTGCAGAAAACTACGATTAATAATAGTATATATTATTGTACAATTATGTTTTCCGGCTGTATCAGCATTATTATGTGCGGTAACATTCTCACCCAGTACAATATTAAACTGTAAAAACAAATAGGCATACTCTTTCATCAACTTGGCAAGATTGAGCGGGCTGGTATTATTATACAATATCTCAAATTCACGTTTCAACGCTTCAATAATAATCGGCCGATACCGCGGTGAAAAAAGATCAACCCGTTCACTGATAAAATGACAATCACGATACGTAATAATACGGGTAAATAAAATATCCCATTTGACAACTTCATTGTATAATTTTTCATTAATCACCGTAAACTTGCGCTGCCCGCTTATTTCAGAAAGCACGAGCATGTTCGGTGATTGCGTATGCACTATTTCATAATATGCAAGATATGAATGCTCTAAATTATTAATAAGTTCCATTTTCATACTGTTCAGCATAGCTTGATGTGTTTCGCCGAACATTTTAACAAGACGTTTTCCTGTTGATACTAAACGGTAATCATATAATAACCATGATTGAAAATGCGGGTTTCTTTCTAAATCTTCAATTTCTTCCGCTGAGGTATCTTTATTACCTAAAAACAATTCCAGTGCATTAATGTATTCAGCATCAGTAAGCCGTTCAGGAATATACTGCAGCAACCTCTCAACAAGCGTATTAATAGTATTCCGATATCGATTCAATGAAAAATTAGCCGGTATAATTTTACCGTTTTGGTTTTCAGTGTATGATACAGACTTCATATATGCATCAAAATCATGAATTTTAGCCATCGTTATTCTCCGGTAATGCCTGTAATACTGTTCTCATGTCCGGTAAATCAGCATATGCTCCCGGAAAATCAAACGTTTTATTCAACGGATTTCTGATAATAACACACGGAATTTGAGCCGTTATTGCAGCGGTAAGTCCTTTTTCAGCATCTTCAAATGCAATGCACGCATCCGGCGGCAGCTGCAAGCGTGCAGCGGCAATCAGCCATGCATCCGGCGCAGGTTTACGGTGCTTTGTTTCTTCCTTTCCGATAATCGTATGGAACAGATCAGCAATACCCTGATGCGCAAGAACCGCGCGGGCATCAGCAGCACTACTGCCCGTTGCTACAGCAAGCTGAAATCCTTGTTTATGCATTCTACTCACTACTTCACGCACACCATCAAAGAGTTGAATTTTTCCGCTTTGACAATATGCGCTGAAAATTGGTTCTTTCGCACGGCTGACTTCGTACGGATCAATGTGTTCCAGTCCATGCCGCTTTATTTCACCGTGCGGACCTGCACCGCGTGAAGCCCACCATAACCAATACTCTTCGCGATCAAGCGTATGACCATACCGTTTAAACACTTCATTATAACTAAGATAATGGTATTCTTCGGAATTAGCAAGTAATCCGTCAAAATCAAAAAGCACGCCGCGGATATTTTTTAATAAATGCTGCAGCCGGGAAATTGTTTTTTTGAGAGTATGGTCAGAAAATGACATTTACAATTACTCTTTCCTGATAGTATTCACAGCGCAAACACGGTATACTCTATCTGCATATAACGATATGATCGAATAGTATTATTCGGTTTCCGTAATATTCATATTAAGAAAAAAATTGACGTTGATAATATGTGACCCTATTCCAATAGGCTGTACAATAATATTACGACGCTCTGACACATCAAAAATATTTTGTGTTATAATACGCGGTGTTGAAAATGATAATTCACCAAATGCAATAACTTTAGAAGCGACATGCCCGGCAATCATATTCGTTATTTCACCAATGGTGCTTTCAACAAAATCACCATAAATAACATCATCCTGATGCACAATCATACCGGTGAAATAACAGGCAACATCTTTATTCATATCAAGAATGATATCACCCTCAAAATCACCGCAGCAATTGATACAGCCGGCAACACCTTGTGTTGTAAACGCCGCTTCAAGACTTGCCGGACGACCGGCATATATTTTTTCCGTAATCATCGGACCAATAACTTCTTTTATACTCAATACAACCGGACGAATTAGTCGTATATCAACATTTTTTGCCGCATTACTAACAATTTGTTTTTGCGGAAGCGCTTCCGATGGTATTGCCGCATAATCAGCCGCTTGTTTTTCAAACTGCGCTTCGGCGGACTTGAGTGTATCAATAATCATGTATTCTTCAAGCGGTTTTAATAAAACCGCCAAGAACCAATCCTGCAGTGATTTGGTCTGTGCTGTTTTCTTATCAATCGTTAAAAGAACAAATTTTATATTTTTGTTGATACGTATTAAATCTTTCAGGTTTTCAAAACCCTCTTCCTGAAGAATAATAAAATCAATAAAAACAAGATCGGGAGGGGTCTTTTTCAAAAAAGCCAAGGCATCAAAAATATTCGGATACCGCCCGACAACTTCATGATGTTCATTATTAAGTGCACTTTGAATGAGAGATTGGTTGTATGCGAGTTTATCAATGATTGCAATTTTCATTTTCATATATATAACAGTATACAATACTATGCTTGATTACAAGATAATTATAGGCACTTCGGTAACACGATACTGTATACCATATGAAGGTATCAGAGCATATACTGTTTAAAATTACGTAAATTTTCATTGTATTCTTTACCAATACCGTATATCTTTAGGGTGTATGAAATACGCTCTCAATGCATGAAATGAGGAATAAATGAAAAAATTAGTATTATTCGGAATACTGCTGAGCCTGCTGCTGCTGCTGACCGGCTGTTTAAGCATGTCCTATAACATTACCTTGAACAAGGACGGATCCGGCAATTGTGTTTTACATGTTTTTGTTCCCATTACTGACCCGAACAATACCGAAGAAACCGGTATGGCACGCTCACTGCTGGAAGACGGCGATGACGGACCATCATTTATCTCAGGGACCAATGGAATAATCACCATTACCCGCGATGAAATTATTTCTAATGATAACGGTGCCATGTCTCGATATATTGAGTTTGCCTTTTCCGATATAAGCGCATTAAATACTGACGGCATTGCTTTTCATCGTACTGATAATCGTATTATTATCTCAAATGCTCAACGACCTTCATCACCCGAATATCCGACTAATGCGAGTGCAGAAGAAATCGAAAAAATCGATAGTGAGTATAAAAGCAATCTTGAAATGACTCATGCATTATTTGAAAATCAAACACTGGCGGTTTCAATTACAACGCCGACGCCTATCACCGAAGCATACGATGCTGAAATAAAAAACGAATCAACGGCATACTTTGAATGGCCGCTGGCAGATTTTTTTCTTGATACAACAAATGTATATTACGTAACATATTGATTGATATTGATGCATACAAACAAATGATACGGTATAGCACTCTGCAGCACGTATCCCGCATAGTATAGCGTAATGATGAGTTATTGCTAGCCCATACCATGCAATGAAATAATCACTCATGCACACCGGATACTCATCGTATTAATATAATTGATGATACTGACGCCAAAACGGTATACATGAATCAATAACCTTGCTTATACAATAAAAATCTGATATACAACTATAAGCGTACTGTAGAGTCTAAAGAGTAATGGAGCACTATATGCGATCAGCAATAATAATAATGCTATATATAACCGCTTTCTGTACCGGTATTGTTTCAGCAGGAACACTGCAGACTTCAAACGGAATTATCTTCAGTTACCCCGCTGCAGCAGAAAAGATGGTATATCTTGTCGGCGACTGGAACGGTTTTAATAATAAAGCACATCGAATGACTAATTACGGCGGCATTTATGCATTTACCTTAAAATTATCCCGTGGTGAACACCGGTATGGTTTTATTGTTAATGATAAACGTGTGTATGACCCTGACAATCCCCCCGACACCGCAAAAAATAAACGAAACGGTATTTCTTTAATTGTCGTAACAACAAATTATTTTCCGCCGCCGGTTACCATGCCCGTAATTGTTAATAAGAGCGTTACCTTCAGATACTATAATGATGATGCTCAAACGGTATATGTCGTTGGTTCATTCAATCACTGGAATACAATTGCAACACCAATGCGCCGGCTTCCCGATAATTCATTCACGGCAACCGTGCTCCTTGATGATGGTGAGTATACCTATCTCTTTTTTGTTGACGGAGAAAAATACGATACGGATAACCTTAATCCTCTGCTCGTAGAAGATAAACAAAAGCACGCTGTAAATATATTTTTTGTTGGTGAAGAAGACGAAATTGAAAGTAATGAAAACGAAAATCGTTAATTTATTCTATTTCCGATTCACATCAACCGCAGTGCATGACTGTTCTGTTTGTATAGAACACACTGTTATGCCGTATACATTTTTATTTTGAGACGGTTACCGTATACCCGTCAACCCGCCATGTATTATCTTTTCGATACATTGAATAATTATAGATATACTTTTTAAATCCCCGCGCAGCACGATCATAATGAATAAATGCGCTCACTCGACAACGATCATTATTGCCCGGTGTAAAAACAACATCTAATACTTCACTTTCTTTAATACGGCTTTCAACACGTATTTGTTCAAATTGTTTAAATTCTTCAAGAATTTGAAGCCGCTTTTGCGGCGATGCCGCCGCATAGTTGGAAGCATACTCACTAAACTGCATAATTATTTGCGGCATATCCTGATACCGGAAATAATCCGCCCAACGCCCGTGCTGTTTTGCATCAAGTATAAATCGAATTGTTCCTTGCGGCGATGCGACCATTTCCTGTTCATACGCGCTTTTTTTCTGCGCAGCATAGGCTCGTTGTTTTTCCATTATCCGACCGGGTTTAACCTGAAAGAGTATACGATTTGCCGAAATCTTTTTTGGTTCGTGATTTTGCAATGCATTGGGAATACAATATCCGTTTATCAGATATTGACCTTCATTTTCAAAAATAAACCATTCTGCCAAATTTATGGAAACACTATACGTTTCACCCGGATATAACGTTACGGAACGTGATTCAAATAAATCAGGACGGTCAGTAGTCATCGGACGATCAGCGTCAGTAACTGCAGGATTCAATGCAACCGGATTACTGTGGCTATCAATAATCGAAAGTATAATTGAACGATGTAAATCAGGAACAATATCAAAGGTTATTGCATTATTCGCCGTTGTGTTCATAACTCTGAACTGCATCATCATTGGTTCACCAAGACGGAATGTTTCCCGTGCAAGAACAATCTGCGATTCTAAACCACTATATTCATCAGACATTGGACGCCCATCAGGAAGAAATGCGCTTGTCGGGATAACACTTGCATATACAATACTTAAAAGAACAATAATTATTCGTTTCATGCCAATTAATCCTTACTTCTATACATGGTATGCATCAATATACTATCGGCGATTCATTTTACATCAATGCACTGAAGAAACAATAAAGCAAAGAGAATGTCGGTTGCATCAATGAATGAAATCTTCCGAGTACTATAGTGTATACCTCTATACATAGTATCGGCATATTTTCCGGTTTTTCAAAGAAGATAAATACATTTTATCGGCAATACTTCAGGTATTAATGGCAATATACGTTCTTATTTCAGTGGTTTATGACAGAACCACCAATCAAAACATTCAATTTTTGAATCCTGTAATCGTTCTTTTGCTGTTTTTTCATCCGTGGCCGGCGGTACGATAATTCTATCATTAATGAGCTCGTTATTCGGCCATCCTGCAGATAATCCGCCCTGTTTATCAGATATTTGCAATGCATGTACCGATCGGACAATTTCATCTATATTTCTTCCCACTTCCTGCGGATAATACATAATGAGTCGAACGATACCATCCGGATCAACAATGAAAACCGCTCGTACAGTATTGGTGCCTTTACCGGGATGCAGCATTCCAAGTTTCATGGCGATAGTATCATTACCGGCAATAACGGGAAAAGTAATTTCAACATCCAGTTTTTCTTGTATCCATTGAATCCATTTTATATGCGAAAAAACCTGATCAATTGACATGCCAATAAGTTTGCAGTGCAGTTTTTCAAATTCAGCATACCGTTTTTGAAAGGCAACAAATTCAGTTGTACATACCGGTGTGAAATCAGCCGGATGACTAAAAAGCACAAACCAGGTTCCTTTAAAATCCCCCGGAACCGATACAACTCCCTGTGTTGTTTGAACGGTCATTTCCGGAAAAGCATCCCCTAATAACGGCATGGTTGTTTTCTGTTCTTCCATATAAACGCACCTCCTCTAATAGTTTAATAACACCTATCATGTGATAACACCGTTACTGCACAACAGCATACAACAACACTGATAGTTAATCATAACATAATAAAATAAATCAACATCGGCAACGTGATTCTCTCTGATTACTCGTATTCTGAAACATTAACCCAGCGCAGTAACTTTATTCTCAAACTCAAGTGTTTTCTTTGAAATAAGCTGCTGAATATGACGTCCTTCAAGAATACCGATGAATTTTTCATCATCAGTAACCACCGGAACAAAATTAAGATTTTCATGTTTTAAAATGTTCTGCACTTCGCGTATCGATGTTGTCGGTTTGACACATGTCGGCGACGGCTGCATCAAATCACCGGCAAGCAGAATACCGGTGAGGTGTTCTTCAATAAGCACCTTTTTAAGATTTTCAATCGTTACAACACCCTGCAGTTTGTTTTCATCATCAACAACAGGAAGATAAAGATTTTCAGTCGTGGTAAAATGCTGCAGTACTTTTTGAAATGGCACATCTTCATGTAAAACAGGAACCTCACGATCAATAATATCACAAGCAACCGAATGTTCAATAAGATCCTGTTCAGTAATATTCAAACCAACCTCTTCAGCTTTCGTTACTGCCACTTTCACTAATGCCGGTGCAATAAGTTGTATTATAAATGTTGATGCCGTAATAACTAAAATAACAATTAATCCGATTTGATTCGGAAACCGTTGCCCGGCAAGAATGGACAAACCGATGGCAACCCCCGCTTGATCTCCTAAACATAACCAAAGATATTTTTGTACGGTTATCGGCGCACCGGCAATTTTTGATCCGGTAATAGCCCCAATTGATTTCCCCAATAAGCGACCGAAAAAATAAACACCAAGAAATAACAACATATATCGGTCAACCTGTCCGACATTTAATTCTGCGCCAACAAGAACAAAAAAGAGTACATAAATAGGCGGTGTAAAACGCTGCACAATAGAAAATACTTTTTTACTTTTTTTCGGCACCATATTAACGACGGTAATACCAAGTGCCATAGAGGCTATCAGGATATCCATATGCAACGCTAAACTTATACCAATAGCAAGTAAAACTCCGCCAATAACAAATGTAAGAAGGCGATCTTCTTCACTATAACGCTTCAGTATGAAACTCAATCCCAATCCAATACCAACACCAATACCAATAGCACCGAATATTTCATAAAACGGATTAAGAAGTGCTATTATTATAACAGAATCTGCGGTATCAGATAAATGTTCGGCAACTGCAGCAGCAATAGAAAACAAAATAAGTGCCAATGCATCATCAAGAGCAACAATACCATTAATGGTTCGGGTGAGCGGACCTTTTGTTTTAAATTCTCGTAATACTTCAGTGGTAGCCGCCGGAGCTGTTGCAGATGAAATTGCGCCGAGCAATAGACCGAGTGACCATGCAATAACCGGACGATGAAAGAGATAGGTCCCTAATAGACCAATGATAACCGTAACGATAACAAAACTGCTCAATGCTTCAAAAAACAATATCGTAAAAAATTGTTTTCCGTACTTTTTAAATACTTCGCTTTTTAATTCGCCGCCAATCATAAACCCGACAAACCCTAAAGCAAAATAACTAAAGGGATGAAGCATAATAACCGTTTCTTCATCAAATACATTTAAGAGGCTGCGTCCGATAATAATGCCAATAATAATATAGCCCACAACCTGCGGAAATTTAATTTTTTGAAATATTCGACCGCCGATAGTACCAACAAAAATCGCCATCCCAATTAACAGTAAGATATTAATGTGTGTACTATGAAACCCGTTGAAATGAAATATGTCTGAAATAAACGCAGTAATCATAATACGCCTCGCAAAGAACGATAGCGTATACTATGCGAATACAATAATAGCATATATATGTAATAATATATTTTATCTATATGTCAAGAACTCTTATCGTGAGCAGATAAATATAAATTAAAAATAAAACCTGACTGTAAATACTCGTGTACACAACACCGTGAAGAACCTCACACTCTTACTCAATGGTTTCATACAGCATGATAAACATAAACACGTGAATGCCATGTTATTGTAATTTTATATCACGTCAGGGAATAGAGCATTAATGTAAATAGTTAAGAAAGTATTTGTTTAATGCTATTGACTGTTATTGTTATAAAAGATCTTTGAGCGACACCAATAAATTAAAATTGCCAAGTTCGCAGGAAAAAGGAATATTAACCATAGTGATATTCTTTTGACTGGTCAGCTGATGGCGGGACCCTTTAACAATTGACGGTAATGAAATAGCAATTTTAAATTGCTCTAAACTTTTTTTTGCATTGCCTGCAATGATATTCACCAGTTCGCCAATAACATCAATTACTGAATCATCAATAGATTTAATATTCTCATCATTAAGCATTTTTGCTACCATTTTAACAGCAATCCGTGAGGGAAAACTTATTATAATGACACCCAAAACCTGACCGGCAAGACCAATAATGCCGGAGATATCCCAATCATATGCATTAGAATTTTTATCGTATAAAGTCGGAGAGCCCGGAGTTGCTTCAAGTCCGATAAACTCTTTCATAACATTTTGTGTTGCTTCGATAAACGGATTGATGTATTTAACGTTCACGCGCATTCTCCTTCTTTTATATAAACTGTTTTAATTTTTGAATAAGCTCAACACTTTTAATTGGTTTAACGACATAATCAGAAACACCTGCTTTAATTGCTTCCATAACATTATATTTTGCGGCTTCAGAAGTAATCATAATAATCGGTGTTTTCTCATAATCCGGCATTTTCCGTACTGTTTTAATCAAATCAAGACCGTTCATTTTCGGCATATTCCAATCAAGAAGAACAAGATCAATAATACCGCTGGTTAAAACATCCAGTGCTTCTTTGCCATCCCCTGCTTCAATTATTTCAACATTTTCCGCTTTTAGATCATTTAAAATATTTGTCAGGATTCTTCGAATAACCTGTGAATCATCAACAACTAAAACTTTCACTGCTGCACCTCGATAGGAAATGACATTTTAATGTAAATACCGTTTCCCGGTTTATTTTTAATACCCAATTTTCCATTGAGTTTATTCATAATATTATCCTTAATAACCGACATCCCCACACCGACCCCGGACACCATATCCGTTTCGGATGACGTACTGAACCCCGCATTGAATATAAGCTTTATAATATTAAAATCGTCTAATGTCAACGCTTGTTGCTCAGTTATCAGGTTTTTCGCAATTGCCGCTTCTTTTATTTTCGTTAAATCAAACCCGGCACCGTCATCAGTATAATGAACGGTTAAATTTCCATCAACAATATCCATCTTAATGGTAATAGTGCCGGTTTCCGGCTTATTTCGTTCTCGGCGGCGATCCGGTGATTCAATACCATGTGATATTGAGTTGCGTATCATATGAATAAGCGCATCTTTCACCAATTTATATTCAACTTCCGGGATTGCATCAACAGTCGATATGATCGTCAATGTAACTTTTTTTGAAAGTTCGTTCGCTGTAGTGGTACTGATTAAGGCCAATTCCTTTTTTAGCAATGCTATTGTTTTCTTGCCCGGTGTATTGGTAGTCGCATCGGATGATGCCTGAACCACTGATGTATACTTTGACAGTTGCGCACTTTTTTCCATCTTTGGTTTTCCCGGTGTGCTCTCACCAATAAAGGTTACCATTTTTTGTTTAATTTTATTAAACTTATTCGTTTCGTTTTTCAGCTTTTCAAAATCACCAATAAGTTGAAGATTGTTTTCAAGATTAAGCGGTTCTGTAATAAGTTCTTTTATAAATGATTCAAAATCTTTGAGAAGATATGCGATTTCTTCAAACCCGAGTGAAAAGGTTTCACCTTTTAGTGTATGTACAATTGAAAGAATATTCTGCAAAATATCTTCATTTGTTTCATTTTGCTTCAGCATACGGAGTTTTTCTGCAATATCTTCCATTACTTCATCAATTGTACTTAAAAAATTATTTACGATTTCACGGTCATTGTTTAATAATGCCACCAACGTTCCGTATTCATCATTAAACTCTTTTTCCTGCCGTTTTATTTCGTCTTCAAGATATATTTCTTCAGAACGATCATTAAATATAAACATTAAATTACGAACACTGCCGTCTGTATTAAATATTCGTGTTCCGGACACTGCAATTGTTTTATGACGCGTCATTCCATCTTCACTGGTATGAACATACATAAACCGTTCAAAAGGCGCGATTGTCGCAAGCATAGAATCAGTCGCAGAAACATTCGCAAATGCAACTTCAATAAACTCTTTCCATTCGGTTTTTTCTTTTTCCTCAAGAATATAAAATATATTCGAAAACAATGATGTTCCGGTATATTCTCTTTTACCAAAGAGTATATTAACCTGATTATTTATTGCGATAATATGTGATTCCCGATCAATAATACATAATGCATTATTGATATGATCCATTATAACCTGCAGTTCAATTTCCTGCGATTGCTGCTTTTTTTCAACATCGGAAGTATGTTTGAGAAGTGCCGCTTTATTCCTGCCTACCAAAAAACCGGCAATTCCTAAAACAAATGGCGCTGAAGCGATAACCCAGTACAATTCATTTGTTTGAAACAATAATGGTATATCAAGTGTTGATATATGTATAATATACACATCAAGAATCACCGAACCGACAAGAAAACCCATACCAACGAAAAACCCGAACAGCACCCACTTCGTAACAATGTTTTTTATCATATATCCGTCCGATTTACGTTATATTATTATCATGAAAAGTTTGTATATATTTTTGGTCAGTTCCTTTAATATGATGAGTAAGCCAATCTTTAAGAAAGGTCAATATATCTAAAGAAAGTACAAACGCGTCGTTTTCAAGTTTATTTTTTAAATCTATTGCTTTGTCTTTAAAACTTTCATGTTCCTGTTTGTGTTCAGGATATCCGGTATAATTAATTTTCTGCATAATATCTTCTTCGGTGGTAAAATGAACAACTGTATATTCAATCATTCCATTTACGGTCTTTTTAATAGCGTCCTGTCCTTTTACCTGCATAACCGCATCATATAATTCATTAATTATTTCCACAAGCCGCTGATGCTGCTTATCAATTGTTTCAATCCCGACACTTAAATCATCTGTCCATTCAATAAAAGCCATGACATCCTCCTAATTATGTAATGTTTCTTCAAAACATATAATCAGTGATTTTATCTTCTGATAAGCATATGCGCAGTGCTCTTTAAATACCACCGACACCACGATACGTAGTATAACTATTCCTATAGACCCGTACATTAACCGTCAAAGTATTATAACACGTGGCTCTTTATACACCTACCCGAGTATAGTGTACAATATAACTATCAAATCATGTTTTGTCAAGCGACTCACATTTTTATTGTTTTGTACACTTCCTAACAACAATGTTTATATACTTAGATATATTCGCTTATGATTTTCTTTACGCATTGTGTTTCTATAACGATATACGTGGTTTAATACTGCGGCAACTATTTCAGTTTCATTGCGATGATAATGTTTAATTGAATAGGTATTTTAACATCAGGAATAGTATTCGGGACAGGGGGGAAATAATGGTTTTTATGTATCCGTCGCAATACCCGATGAATCTCTCCATCCAGCAGCATAGAGCCGGAAGATTTGATAATAGTATATGCATCAAGCGTCCCGTTTCTTTTTACCAATATTTCAACCTGCGCCGAACCCTCAATAGCACGTTCACGAGCAATAGTCGGATAATGAATCGTTGATTTTATTATTCCTTCAATAATTTTGCGATAATTCGTAACGGTTAATGCTGCTTCAGTTGTCAGAAATGCATCATTATTGATATCCGGCAATTCATTATTCTTTATCGTATGCGCAGTATCATGGCGACGGTAATACACCCGTTCTACTTCGATACAGTGCTGTTGTTCCGATAGTCTTTCCGTATGCACATCAGAAAAAACACCGCATAGTAAAAAAAATACGCCATGTAATACCAATGCGCCGCTGATTGAATACCAGAGACGTCTATAGTGCAGACGGCGTTTCATACATATTTACTTCCTTATTCCGGCAGTTCAGTTGCAAGAATCAATGACTCCGCTCCGCCGGCTTTTGCCGCATCCATAACATGAACAGCAAGACCGTAACGATTATCAGCATCACATTTAATAACCACTTTTGTCTTTCCCTGGTCTGCCAATAATTCTGCAATCGTATCTTCAATCATATCAATAGTGATATGCTCGTCATTAATATAAATAGCTTCAGATGCATCAATGGTAATAATAATATTTTCAATTTCTTCAAAAGTTCGGGAAGTGCTTTCCGGAAGTTTTATTTCAACACCCGGTATCAAAATAAAATTTGCCGTCAGCATAAAAAACACAAGCAATAAAAAAACAATGTCAATAAGTGGGGCCATATCAAGTGGAGCAAACCGTCGTACACGCCGTTTAGATTTCATCCGATGTCTCGATTGATTTTGTTTGAAGTAAGAGTGCAAAGCGATGATGGAGTTCCTCCATATCAGCAATGCAGTTATCAATACGGCGTGTTAAAATACCGGCTGCGATTAATGTCGGTATCGCAACTATTAACCCTGCTGCAGTAGTAATCATTGCTTCCCAAATACCGCCCGCCAATACTTCAGGATTAATGACCCCACCGGATTCCTGAATAACGATGAATGCTTTTATCATACCGGTTACCGTTCCCAGCAAACCCAGTAATGGTGTAATACGAGCAATTATATCAATAATATGCATATTCGTCTCAAGACGACGGATTTCATTTGTCTGAAGTTGTGAAAGAAATGTTTCTTTCATCTCAGCATCAAACGATCGTGAAAATATAAGTCCGATAAAATATGCTGCAATAGAACCTTTTTTTTTCGTAAGCGCCAATCGTGCTGATGTAAAATCGCCTTTTTTTAAATAGTCATGCGTCAGTAACCATAATTGTTCAACACCATCCTGAGCAACACTCAGCGTAATAGCCCGCTCGATAATAAGCACCGCAGCGATAATTGATGCGGCAACAATCGGCCAGATAAAAAAACCGCCGCGCACTATAATATTTATAATAATAACACCTCCGAATATAATACCGCCTATAGTAGTCGGTTATGACAATTTTGCAATATTCTTTTTATGTTTTTATTATATTACCGATACGAGGGTTTGCTTCATGACTGAAGGCAATCAGCTTCATTGAACGTAAAACATCTCACAGCAATAGTTATATTCAAGCAGCGGTATTCGGTGAATCATCGTATGGGGGGGATGGCAGAATTTTCTTATCATATACCAGACCGGCTGAATCAAGTGCAATAATGACATCTTCTATCGCATCATCAATACTTTGACGAATTGTCTGTTTATCCTGAGCGGTAAAATGATATGCACCGTTCATTGTAATAAGTTTATACAATCGTGATTTTGCTAATGTTCGGATTACATCCGCACTTATTTTACCGGTACGTTCACTTTCCCGAAGATCATGTATCACCGATTCAAGAAAAAAAAGATTCTCAACATGTATTAATCCCCCCGAATCATCATCTTTTGAATTTCTTCTCATTATACACCTCTTTCATATACACATACTTATATAGTATAATTAATAATTTAACCGTGTAAATAATTTTGTGGGTTTTTATATTTATTCGTGAGAAGGTTGAAGGGGTTTTATCAGTTGCAATCCTAATACATCATGAGCGAAACCCAATAATAATAATACCGAGAAAACACCTGCAAGAATATGTTCGAAAAGTGTTGGCATATGGCTATGCATTTGAAGTATTTCTCGCGGCACTACCCATGACGGGAAATGTACGGCAACAAGTGAGGCATACAAAATATCGGTTACTATACCAAGTCCGACTGAACAAAGTGCAATAGCCGCATAATAAATAATCATACCTGTTTTACCAAGATACTTTTGAAGGATAAAATATGATGCAATATTTGTCGCCGGTCCTGCCAGTAAAAAAACAAGCGCTGCACCGGGAGATATCCCCTTGGCAATTAATGCGGCTGCAATTGGCGTTGAACCGGTCGCACAAATATACATTGGAATGCCCACGGCGAGCATAATAATCATGACCGTCCAATCAGGAACATTCAATCCGATCAGCCACTGTTCATCAATTAACACACTGATAAGTGCAGCACACAATAAACCGATTATAATCCATAACGCCATTTCTTTCATAAGCGTATGAAAGAAAAAATCAAAGACACCACGCAGTGTTCTTGTTTGCTTTTGAGCTGCCGCGGTATCAGCAGTAGTGTGAGAAGAAGCAGCTGCCGTAGAGCAGCATGATGAAACAGTTTGTTGTATGACCTCTGTTTTGGGAGTATGGGTGTGACACGAATAAGCATTGGAAGAATGAGTAGTATCAGTGCGGACTGTATTCCACTTCTTATCAAAAATGTTTTCCGTGACGCCGGCAATCAGCGCCGTAATAAATGCTGCGATCGGTCTCATAATCGCCATAAATGGACCAAGAACAGCATAGGAATATAATATCGAATCTATTCCGGATTCCGGTGTTGAAATAAGAAATGCCATTGTCGCACCGCGATTAACACCCGCTTTCCGCAAACCAACCCCAGTCGGAAGAACCCCGCAAGAACATAACGGTAACGGAACACCTATCAATGCGGCAAAAACAACGGAACGAAGACGCGTATCACCAAGCCATGTTTGAATAACCTGTTTATTAATAAATAAATTAATGAATGATGCCAGAATATACCCCGCAAGAAGCCATGGTGCGGCTTCAACAAGAATCGTCCACAGGGAAAACGGCAACTCAGATAATCGGGATATAATATCATATTCATGCATACAGACAAAGTACTGAAAATAACGATGCTTGTCAAAAACTATTGCGGATTTTTTCGGAGCCGCATACAAAACATGTACACAGCAGAGTATAAACACTATTGTACATAATTATCGACTGGGGGTTATAAGACGGAAGCGCCGCTTTTTCCTGCCGCTGCTGTGTTCAACAATAACCGGTTTACCGGCAGTAAATTCTTTTTTATCAAGCAGTTCACGAAGTGTTTGTGCCTGTTTGCGAACCGTATCGGAAATATTTTGAGTATGTATTGAAGCACGACCCGTGTCTTTAGAAAGTGCAACAATATCATTTGCCACTTTCTTTAATGCATACTGTTCTTGATTGAAACGCAGATAATACGCAATTTGTATATACTCAATCACTCCCAGAACGATAAGCAGCAGTATCAGTCCATATACCATCATCAGTATCGGTGAGGAACGATAAAGATGCATTGGAGCAATAAAATATACATTCCATGCCGTCGGATAATTTATCGGAAATACATTGTAGGTATGACCATTCCATCTGATACTATTCTGTATGCTCATTTCCGTAAATAATGCCGTATTCGGCCATTGCGATGACACCATCTGCGGATACACAAAATCAACCGAATCCGAACCAATGATAATCCGATATGCCGAATTCCATTCGTGCAGTGTTTTAAAAAAACGCTCAACATTAAAATCAACTTGAAGATATCCGACATGCTGATTAAGCTGGTTTTTCACCGGCAGCAATATCGATGCACAATAACAGTTAAACATTTTTGAATAGGTGATTGGTGAAACATAGTACGGTTTATCAATCAATCTCAACAACCATGACGATACATTCTCTCTTCTCTCAGAGAGATCGGCATATGCGGTACTAAAGATCAGGCGCTGCTGAAGATTATATACCGCAAGTTTTTTAATAAACGGATACTTTTTCTGATAATGCTTTATCTGTTCAAGAATAATACCTGATCGTTCACCGACAGATTCCCGAAAACCGGAACTCCGAATCACCGGGTCTTTCGTAATAAGCTGTGCTTGATGAACTTTTTCTTCAATAAACAATGACAATTGTGTTTGCAGTCCCTGTGAATACATATTCCATCGCTGATATTCAAGATTATCAAGAAAACGGAACGCACCAAACTGCCCGATCGCCAGTAATATAAAAAAACCGCATATTGCTGCAATGGTACGCAGAATAACCGGTTTCTGCAATTTTTGTAAATGATCCGATTTAAGCTGTTTAATACGTGCACTCCGTCGTGCTATAAAAAATGCTGCGCTCACGGCAAGGATAATACCAATACCGGCAAGGATAATGTTTATCGGAACTGTTGTTATTCCTGTTGTATTCATTTTATTACCGTTTCAAGTTCAAGAAAATCTGCATTAATATTTGCAATGATTGCTGAACGCATTTTCATATCGTTCAAGCGTGCAAGCGTTGCTTGTTTATATGCCTGTGTAACCATATCTCCCGATTTTAATACAATCATAATGTTTTCATTTACAACAAATTCAGTTTTTCCCTTCATCCCGTTTTGTTCTTCAGTATTGATCAAATTTTGCCGGACAAGACGATGCAGCACCTCATCACGATATTGTTCAATATCTTCTGTTTTTCCGATTGAACCATAACTTTCAGCAACAATATCAATGACACGTAATTCAATATCATCGCCGTCAAAAAGCATTGTTTTATGTATTAACTGTTTAGTCGGCACTAAAACCTGCTTATTGGATGCAATAATAGTGGGCGCGGTATTGTCATTATATGCGGCAATTTGTGCACAGTTAAATTGATTACCTAAATACTCCTGTGCAATATGCCAGAGTGTATCACCGCTTTTTGTATCATACGGCACAAAATAAAGAGCGCTTGTTTCGGGGATTTTGACTTTCGGACCGCCGCCAAATACCTTCAATTGTTCAACTAATTTTTCCAGTTCATCAATACGTGCTAATGCATTTGAAAGCTCAGACGTTGAAACTGATACGCCTCCCGCAACAGATGGAACACAAACAACATTAATTTCTTTTTCGGTTTTATTTTGCGCATAGTCAAATGCTTCAATACTAATCGTATTTTTACCGTCAACCAATTCAACGGTTGCCGTAAAGGTTTCATGATCAATATCAAGATCCGCTGAAAACTTATTAACGGGTGTAATAACATCAATATTTTTAATAAACTCATCACTAAACTTGCCGGAAATAACCGCAATACGATCAAGCGGCTTATTATACTCCTCTACTTCAAGAAACGGCGGATCAGGATCCCAGCCAACACGATAATTTACCGGTGTAAACCCGCCGTCAATATCATACAGTGTAACTTTCAGATCTTGTGCACCGGGTTGTTCAAACGTAACCGGAAATGAAAAACGTTTATTTGTTTTCTGCAGTTCTGCTCTAATATTTAATGGTTCAATACTAATATAATCAATTTTTGGTTCATCATAAAATCCCTGAACCGTCAGATCTGATTTTGTTGAAAAATACGGCGAATCAAAATCAAATGCCATTTTTGAAGCAAACTGACTGTATACAACTTCATATATTTCAAATGATGAATTACCGGCTTTATCTTCCGCAACAACCGTTATCGCATTTTTCCCGGGAGACAATACAATACGTGCACTAAATGTTTTATCCTCAGTATTTACCTCCGCATCTATTTGCTGATCATTTAATTCAACATAAATCCTTAATAGATCAGAATCCTCCCACGTTCCTTTAACATCATAATCAGCCTCAACCACTTTATGTGCTTTTTTATCCAGCATAATCGTCGGCACTTCACTTGAGAAGGTAATTTCAGCCTCAGCACTACCGCGTTGACCGAGCGCATCATAGGCAATAACCGTAATAGTGTTCTGACCTTTTCGCAGCTTTACTTCTGCTTCAAATGTATTCTCCAGCCCTTCTGTTGCAATAACTTTCCCTTCAAATCGGCTTTCTTCACCGACCAGCACTTCAATCCGGCTTAAACTTGCTTCGGTAATAACACCGGAAACGGTAAATGTTCTGCTGCCCGATGTCTTCGGTACAGCAGTGAGCATAACCTGCGGCGGCGCCATATCATAAATCATACGAAATGATTTTTTTGCTTCCTGTCCGGCAATATCAACCGCCGTTATGGTAAAATCATTTATGCCGTCATTGAGTGTTACATTCGCACTCCATTCATTTTGTTTTACTTTAACCCGCTGCACTGTTTCACCAAACTCAATCGTAATGCGTTTTAAATTAAAGTCATTAAATGTTCCACTGACGGTCTGTTCTGCCTGCCGTACTGTTTCCGGCATCGGATCAAGTCGAATAACCGGTGGTATATTATCAATCACAAAGGACACCTGTGCTTGATTTTTCTGACCGGCATTATCAACAACTATTAACCGTAATAAATGCGGGATTTCTTCAAGTGCAGAAACATCCCACTCTGCAAATTCAGTATCACGGATATTTTCCTTTTGCTTTATGGTTATTCCTTCGCTTGACCAATTCGCTGTTCCGACGGTCGGTTTCCATTTTAATTCAAAGTTCTGAATTCCGTCTTCATCGGCAATTGTTCCGACAATGCCGACAACACCGGGGCGTATATAACGTGAACGTGAGCTAATACTTGCTTCGGGCAGCTGTTTCATATACCGGCATAATCCGCCGCCGTCTGTTCCAAACCAAATATAACTTCCGTCAACATCAATTGCACTGACCGAGTTTTCCGTTAATCCGTCCGATGTTGAATTATTATCATAATTGCGTTCCCATGTGCGATTTATTTTATTATACATTGAAACACCGCTGAATGTTCCGACCCAAAGATACTGACCGTCAATACAGACTGATTGAATATAGTCATCAATAACTTTAGAATTACGCGTTGAATAATCCTCAAAACGATATGACAATACATCAAAACGATTAATCCCGCCGCCGTGTGTACCGCACCAAATATAATTCCCGTCAACAGTAAGACAACGGATATTCTCTTCTGACAATCCGAACGGCTTCCCAAATGGAGTCCATGTATCGACTGCTTTATCAAACATCCATAACCCATTCGGACTTCCCGCCCATATATGCCCTGAGTCAAGCCCGAGACAATTCACCCCAAGCGTTAATAAACCGCGATTAAAATCATATACTTCCCATGCATTTGCTTTCGTATCATATTTTGTCAGCCCGCCTTTTTCCGTCGCAATCCAAAGAAACTCCCCATCCATAAGCAGATCATTTATTTCATTCCCGCTTAATCCTTCCGCCGTTGTGAAGTTAAGCGCTTCGCCGGTTTTTTTATCAACCCGTACTAATCCGGACGGCGTCCCGCACCATACATAGGTATTATCAACGGCGAGAGCACTAATAAACGTTTCAATAAACCCGTTTTTAAAAACAGTAATATCATTTAAATTGTTACGATTAATTCGATTCAATCCATCTGAGGTTGCAACCCAAATGTATTTTTCATCCATCTCAATATCTTTAATAAATCGCTGTGAAACGGTTGCGCTTTGATCAGAGGTATCCGCAGTATGACCGATATGATACCATTCGCCGGCACCAATTATTTCAGTGAGGGTAATAATAAAGACAAGCGGGATCGTAATAATAATACCCGTGACACTAAATAGTTTTATTAACCGATAATTATTCATGATAGTTTACAATAATTCGTCCTAGCGTAATATATACGTGCTACTCTATTAATTATCGGAGAAAACGGCACTGAATCCATTAAAATTTTACTGTTTTATTCATTGCTGCAATGATATTTCAGTTTAAAACTTATCGACAGGTTGTCCCGGTTTGCTTCAAGCGATATTCAGCACGGGCTTTATAGCGTTGTGCCTGCTCATTATTCGGATCAAGTGTAAGGGCTCTTTTCCATTCAGCAATCGCATTACACAGATCTTCCTGACGATAATATTCAATCCCTTTATCAAGATGTGCTTTAACCCGTTTTTTATTCTGACTTTGGTTTTTACTTTTGATTTGATTTATTTTATCTATCGAGCGCTTCCGCAATGTACGAACATCTTTATACGGATCCCGTAAATCAAGTACATCATTATAATAACTTAAGGCTTTTTTATAATTTGCCAACCCGCCGGCTTCATATGCGGATTTTCCTGATGTATATAACCGTGCTGCCATTGCATCAATTTTCTTTGAAGCCGTGCGCTGTAATTCTTCTGCTTCCCGCAGATCAGGATCAATTTGAAGCAGCGTTTTTGCAAGATTTTCAACGACAATCCAATCTTCTTTATTCTTCGCGGTTCGCATTTCATTGAGTAAGTCTTGTTTTTGCCGCTGTGCTTTTTTAATCGCTGTATCCATTAATGCTTTTGCATTACGATCGTTGGGATTAAGATTAATAATCTGTCGTGCATATTGTACCGCATCAGCCCATTTCTGATTGTTTTCAGCTATTTCACCCTTTTTAAATAATTCGCGGCAGCGCTGTGTAAGATACTGTAAATCCTGTACTTCCGCATTATCCGGCTGATTTGATAGTATCGCAACATATAAGCTTAGTGCCTGATCATATCGTCCGTCTCTAAATGCAGTATCTGCTTTTTGTTTATTCTGTTGTACTATTTTCTGAATACATGAACGTGCACGATTTAATAATTCCTGTGCATCATCACTGTCAGGATTTGCGGTTAATGCTTCCTGCGCATACTGACTTGTTGCTTTACAGTTACCGTCTTCCCATGCTTCACGTGCTTTTTCTAAACTGTAATTCAACCGTGCATCTTCCATACGTTTAATATGTTCATGTATTTTCAACACCGTCGAATTGCCGGGTTTTATTCTTTCTGCTTCATCTAAACGCTGATACGCAGTGTCAAAATCATTGTTTTGTGCTAAGTTCATCGCCTCATATATCAATGACGTTACTCTCTCATCTAATTTTATTTCCTGCAGCCGCTCTTCACATTGATTTATATAACTTTGTATTTTATGTGCTTTTGAATTATTCGGGTCAGAATCCAATGCAATTTTAAACTCACGCAATGCATTATCATAATCACGATTCTGAAATAATTCTTCACCGGTTTTATAATGCTGATTAAACTCTTTAAGAGCGCTTTTTTCTAAATTCAGCCGCTCCGCAAGAGCAAGTCCTTCAATAGCGGGCTGATACTCACTGTCGTATTCATTCAATATTTGGTGAAATAATTCTATGGCTGTTTCAGGATTAAAGTTATCAGGCTTTTTCTCATCAAGATGCGCCATTGCGCTGTTATATTTTTCATGAATCTCATCAGCAAGCTGCGACTCACATTCCGCCACCCCTTCAGCCGCTTGTTTATTGTTTGGATCTAATTTAAGCACTTCACGAAAGGCCATTAATGCGTTCTTATAATTTTCTTCTTTGTAATCCTGCTCAGCCTGCTTCAATAAATTTTTAACATGCTGTTCAATTTTACTTTTAATCCGGTTTAAATACTGTTGTGCAACAATATTGTTCGGCTGTATCGCAAGTGCTTCAGTGAACTTTTCTTTCGCTGAACCATAGCGCTGATTCACAACATCATCCCGACCTTCTTCAATTAATACATCAACTTTATCATGAATTTCGGACAGCAATTCATTTGCTTCTTTATGCGGCGGGTATGTTTCAATAGCTTCTTTCAGTTTTCCGGCTGCTTTCGCATAATCTTCACGCTCAATAAATGATTTTGCAACCTCAACAATTGACTGAGCAAGATCATACCGCTTTTGTTCCGAAGCAAGCCGTACAACTTCCTCTTCAGCATCTTTCAATAATTGTTTTGCCTGCGACACCCACGCATCACGGATACGTCCTTCACGTGCAAGAACAAGTGATTCCCTTAAACTATCCCGTGCCTGGACCCAGTTTTCTTCTTTAAAAGATTTTACCCCATCTTCATAGAGTGCTTCCGCCCGCTCTGCAATAAGAATTTTTTCCAGTTCATCGCCCAATGCTTTTTCACAATCACGATGCAGCCGTTGTGCGTCTTTATGCGACGGGTCAAGCTGGAGCGCATCCTCTGAAATACTCAACGCATCTTTAAAAAGTCCGTGACTGTATTTTCGCCGACCTTCTTTAATAAGCCGTTCAACCTGCGGCCGTACTTTCTCTTTCGCCTGCCGCATAAGTGAAGTAATATCTTCATTGTTCGGATCAATGCGTGCTGCATTCGTTAATATTTTAATTGCCCGTCCGGGTTTCTCATCCATAAATAGTTTATACGCATCATCATACAAAGCAGCGGCAAGTTCCTGTCTGTCTGCAGTAACATAATTGCCTGATCGACGTGCAATATCTGCACGTTCACGCATATTTTTTGCTATTTGATCATTCGGATTTATCGAAAGATATTCATCGAAACTATTAATAGCGTCATCCCACTCCTGCAGTTCATAATTCTGAACAGCACGCTGGAAATAACTTAATGCTTCATCGTTATCATCGCTAAATACTGAAAATGATAATACAATTGATGCCTGAAAATTCTGACCAATATTATTTTGCATAATGGCACTGTAAAAATCAACATTCCGAAATCCGAGACTCATGCCCCCGGTGATAAACCCGTCATTATAACCGCCGTATAATTTAAAATATTCAGAAATAGTATATCCAATCCCCATATGATGTTTAATTGGAATCTCTCCGCCATGTGCCATATGACGCTCAATATCATATGACAAGGTAAACTTACTTTCCAGCAATCGCAGAGCAACACCGAATCGCATATTAATCGGGATTTGTTCAGGGGTTTGTATCATCATCATTTCAGACGGTAGTATATTCTGAAAATCAATGCCAAACTGCACCGTTTCAATCGGACGATACATAATACCGGCATCTGCTTCAATAATATTCGCCGTTGTGGTATCAATCGTCTGATTGATTACTTTCATAACAGCACCGGCACCAATATTGCCGGGTAATTTATAACTCAATGCCGCACTGATAACATTCAATCCAAATCCATACAACCCGCGAGATTTTTCGCCAATATCATACGATACGATATCTGAAATACTAATCCTATGAAACGACACGCCAATTGTATTCTCACGACTTAACGGATGAACATATGCAATATATAAAGTACTGGCAGAACTCATTAAACCGGTATAATGCAGCATTAATTGTCGGCTCACCATAAAAGGCATCCCACCGGGATTCCAATGAATTGCACTCGCATCATCCGCAATGGCAGTGAATGCTCCGCCAACTGCATTAGCCCGTGCACCGGCTCCGAGACTGAATGCGGGAATATTTAAACCGCCATCCTGAGCAAATGCATATGAAATAATCAGGACACTCAATAGACAGACGGTGAATATAGTTCGTCTTTTATGCACTCTTTTTGAATCCTCCCGATGCTCCCATACTGTTTTTCCCCCGATTTTTCGATGTATCGCTCACCGTTTCCACAGCAGCATCCGGCAATTTATTTACCCGCTCAATAGTACTGCGTAACGTTTCAGATTCAAACCGCGCATTGTCCGCCGCTTGAGAAGCTGCTTGTGCTGCCTGCTTCGCTGCTTTAGCCATTTCATATGTTGCGCTGCTTAGTACCGTAATCGGATCAATTTTCAACGCCCGTTTGCGAAAGATAACACTGATGGCTTTTTCCATCCCCCGATAAAACAAATACATCAATACTGCATATCCGATAAATCGCAGTATATTTAAAACCAACGGCCATATATGTATTGTATTATATATTGCAATGATACGCCATGACAATTCGGGAATTGACTGATACACCACCCGCTTCCGAAAATTATGATCAATATAACTTAATTTGCTTTTTTTCAACCGTTGTAAAATAGTTTCCTCAAAACGTGCCGTTCGTGTTGTTGTTGTATACACCAGCTGATTTCCCGCATCAAGAATATACACCATATCATTTGCAACATTCGGCAATGTTACCGCTTCCTGAAGAGTATTTGCATTTATAAAAAGCATTACATATCCAATACTATCTCCTTTTACACGTAATGGATACGAATACGCCAGTAATGAAAGATTCGTACGTTCAATATACCCTGCTGCAGCACTGTCAAAACTTCCCCATCTATTAAACTCATTCTCTCCCATCGAAAACCGGTGAATGTTTTTATTTGCAACTGCCATAATTTCGTTAAACTCACGATCAACTAAAATAATTTCCATTATTTCATTCGGAAACTCATTCATCGTACTGCGTAAAAATGATTCAGTCGGCAATAAATCATCTTCAAGTTTAAACAGTATTGGTGCGTTTTTTACAAACGGTGATTCACCAATCTGATACGCCATTGTGGAATACCGTTTAATGTATTGAATACAATTATAGCGTGTTTGTTCAAGCGCCTGCTGATATTTTCGTTCCATGTTATTAAAAAACAAATAATCAAGTATCATATATCCAATACTTGGCTGATGCACATTATCTTGTGTTCGTACGCGTGTCGTACTTTCCATCGACGGATGATATAAACGAGGATCGTCCGCAAGAAGACCTTTCTGATAAAGAAAATACAACGGTGCATCGGATACTTTTATAACTTGTGCGGTAAGTTTAGCCGGAGCAAAAGCCGGAACATTATCACTCCGTATAAGCATTATTACTAATAATAATGCGATTCCCCCCCACAGCAAAACTTTAAGTATTATAAAACCTACTTCTTGTAAGGTGTCCATGCGCTTATCCTTGTATCATAAACATGTTTTCGATACAATATTTTTACACATACAATGCGGTTCTCTATGACAATTGTATTATAAAAAAACGTACTGTGTACGTTTTTTTCTCACTCCCGCTTCAGTGTTTGTGTAAATTATACCGACATTGGTATAATTATCGGCATACCCGCCTTAAAAGTATACCTAAATCCGTATTCCCGCGCCTTTCACCTCCGGTAAAAAACTCAATTTCCTCATATACTATTTATGCAAGTATCATGCCGATATACCTATTTCTTCTATAAAGAAGATACTCTTGTATACTTAAATAGTGCATATTTAATAACAGTTATATATTCAGCAGAATATTTTAAAATAATGATATTATCGATGTTTCCCGTTATAGAACCATTATTACTGCACGATATGTGTGTTCTGCATGATACAAATAATACTATCGTCGGCAATTCCGATACTGTGCAAAAAACTGAAAAGAATCATGTTATTATTATTATATTATAACTCGCATGGAATGAATGATACGTATACGAATTGTTCATGCCGGTATTCTGTTATTTATTCGTGTATAATAATGTGCTTCCGCAGCGTTACTTCATTACCGGCAGCATTATACGTTATCTCATCACTATTCAGTTTCATGAGCAAAATACCGCGCCCCTGAACCGAATGAATATCCTTGTCAATCTGTGTAAGGAATTGTTGTGTATCAAACCCGTTGCCGCTATCACGAACAGTAACAGAGACCGCATCGTTTGAAATAATGACATCAATAACAATGTGTTTATTCGGATCCGCATTATTGCCATGTTGATATGCATTATTTAATGCTTCTATTAATACATACTGCAGCTCAATTAACTGTGTATCAGAAGCGGCAACTTCCTGAACCGCATGAATAACTTTATCAATAACCGCAGGAAAATAATCATTTTTATTGGGGATTGTAAAATGCAATTCCTGAATTAAATACTGCAGCACTTTCTGTTTCTTTTTATCTAACATCCGCCGTTTTAAACCTTTTTTAATCGCCATACTGAGAAAATCAAGATGTATCGGTTTATCAAGAAAATCAATTGCTCCCTTTTTAATTGCTTTCAACGCCGGTTCAGACATTGCATATGCACTTAATACAATAACCGGGATATGCGGTGCTGTTTTTTTCATCGCATCAAGAAATTGAAACCCGTTCATAACCGGCATATCAAGATCACATAATACTAAATCAAAACCACCGCTCTTAATCTGCTCAAGCGCTGCTGCTCCGTTTTCCGCTGTACTAATATCATACTCATCACACAGCGCTTCATTCATTAAATCTCGGATATTCGCTTCATCGTCTACTATTAATATCTTTTGTTGTTTCATATCTTAACTTCTTATAATTGAATACAAGACTTTCTTTTGATCCTCTGAAAGATCAAGCGTTGTATTATCAAGGAATGACTGCATCGTCCGCCGCACTGTTCGGCGAACCCGTTTATCGGATAATGTTTCCGGGGTTGCATATTTTACCGCTAAATTAAAACATTCTATTGTACCGACCTGTCCTAATATATCAAAGATAACCATGGTATCAAATTTATTTTCAGATTCCAATAATGCACTCACCACCGGCAACGCATACTCAATATCATACCGGCATAAGTGCTTCACTGCCTGCATACGCCGATGATAATCACTTGATGACAAGTCTTCTTCAAGTTTTGAAAAATCAAAATCTTTTTGAAACTGAACGCCGTGCCAATCAATATCCTTATACCCATCCGATTGATTTGTTCGCATACGGTTCACTAATGAAGATAATACTTTTTCCTGAGAAATAATTTTTGATTGATCCGTTTTTATTTTTCGAATAATAATAATAAAAACTGTTGTCAGTATAATAATTATTATTAAAAGCAGTCCGCCAAGCTGGAAAAGCAGCATTCTCGTACGTTCTGTTTCTTTCCGTTGAAACTCAATCTCATTAATAAAATAACTCTCTGAGGTCTTCATATTTGAAATCATACTCATAAAATGCTGCATATTATCTTCAAGTGCGGTTAACGCTATTTGTGCCTGTGCTTCAGCAAGTATTCGAATACTTTGTTTATCTCTTTTCGCACTCTGTTGAGAATTTCCGATAATATCAGTAATGATTTTTATGTTTTTCTTTGCCGTGGTATTATCAGGTGAAACCTGCAAGGCTGATTCAAACTCTTTTTTTGCAAGTTGATATGCCCGCTTCTCAAACAGCAATTCACCTTGCTCTAAATGTATTTTCAATAATGCCGCCTTCGCATCAATAAAATCAGGATTAATAGTTAAGCATTCATTAAATGCAGCGATGGCACCATTAATGTCTCCGGCAAGATATGTTTCAAGACCCTGATCAAACAGTACTTTTTCTCGTTTTGCTGCATGGGCGATAATCAATGGTATACATATTATGGCAATACAGATAATGATTTTTTTACGCATATATAATATCCTTAATTACTGGTTGTATAATATATAGTATCGAAAAGTATGAAACAATAATTGAATACTATCACAATAACTTTCATTCGTATACAGCTAAAACATTCTATTAAATATACACATGTTAAGTGTTTAATATAGTGAATATATAACCCATATGGGTAATATTTGTTTCGCCGCTTGATTTATAGTCATATCAATTAATAGCATTATCTTTATAATTATTACTATTACAAAGAATTATATGAACGATATATAATACTATAACATGGCATTTATTTTGCAGTATGTATTATAGACCACTGTATATGTTAATGCATTACGATATTTCAAAGGTATTGTTATTATGAAAAAAATAATTTTCTTTTTTGCCATTCTGTTATTCTTCGCGGTATCACTCAACGCTGCGATTTTAACGAATAATTTTATTTCATGTTCGACTAATTCGGTCAGCAGAGCATCCGCTGCAGGAGCTGTTTTTCAGTATAAACTGTACTTAAATAGTTCTGAGTATACCTCAGGTGACGGATATTATGTTACGGTCTATGATGCCCGGACAAATAATATCAGTTCGCACTATGATATCAGTACGCCGGTATACACAACGGATCATTGGGAAGTTGAAATTAAACCTGTTTTTAACGCATCCATCAGGACAAATGTTTTCATCGGTATCGGGAAAAATGCCGGGTCTGACGGGAATACAATGACCAATGAATATTCTATAGAAGATCTGGGAATAACAAACGGTTCGTTTTCAATTACCTATGCAGTGTTAAGTATTCAGTATTCAGCCTGCTCGGCTGCACAAATTGAACAGGCAGAAACGAATGGTTTATATTATACATACCATGTCTACTATCCCGACACCTCATATCAGGAAACAAGTCAGCCGTTAAGCTATTCCATTACTGTATTTAATTCAAATAAAGCAGATGTTACTTCAGATTTTATTGTTGGTACCCCTGAAATGTATTTTGGATCATGGCGGGTATATATCAAAGCACGAGAAACAACTGCAGTGAAACGCGGATATACAATAACGATTACAAAAACAAATGAAGATACACTTGCCCCGATATATGCAACGGTACCTCCCGCCTCAGGCGGACTCGGAGAAACAAACGGTGCATTTGAAGTTATCAATGCACACCTGCATGTTCATTTTACGGCACGATCATCATCCGTCATCGCTCATGGCACTACCAATGCAATCGTCTTTTCATATAATGTGTATTATAATAATGAAGCAACTGAAGAAACGGATGATACCGGTTATACGTATCATATTTATAATAACAGCAATACCGATGTTTCAGGAAATTTTACTATTTCAAATTGTGGTTATCACACCGATCACTGGGAAGTCAAAGTCAGTGCTCTGCAGAACGCTGTTGTAGGCAGTAATTATTATCTGACAATACAAAAATCCGCCGGCAGTGAAGGTGATATTCTATCAGAATCATCTTCAACAAACGGGCTTGGCGCAAACGGATTATTCTCGGTTACCAATACAGCATTATCATTAACCTATACCGCACGAAATAATGCAGTTGTACAAAAAGCTGACGGTATCGGCACAACATATACTTATACTATTGCCTATCCGGATGGTTCACCGAAAACAAACGGAAGCGGATATATAATACGTGTTTTTAATAATCTCAACACTGATGTATCCGGAGTCTTTCAGATAACAGCCCCGATATTCATTACCAATCATTGGGAAGCAACAATACTTCCGAAGGATACCGCATTAATAGGATCTAACTATACCATTGAAATTGAAAAAACAAATACCGGGACGGAAGATACGCTCAGTCCGATACGATCAGACAGTATTCTCGGTACAGCCGGTCGATTCAATGTTACCCCGGCAGCGCTGAGTATAACCTATACAAGCCGGAATAATGCATCCATTGAACGAACGGATCCCATCGGGACGCTTTATTTCTACAATGTCTATTATCCGGATGGTATTACCGAAGAAACAAATGACAGCGGCTATAGTATACATATACTCGCAGCAAATAATACTGATGTCTCATATAACTTTACCGTCACTAATCACATCTACAGTAATAATCGTTGGCAAGTTCGTATTATCGCACATAGTACAGCTGCCGCAGCAACGGGATACCGCATACAAATTGAAAAAACCGCCGGCAGTAAAGGTGATACCCTCGCCGCTGAAATATCAACAAATGATCTCGCCGGCAACGGAACATTTCAAGTTACCCCGGCAACGCTTGCAATCACCTATAATACGCGAAGCACGGCGTCCATTGAACAAGCTGACGGAATTGGTGTTGTTTTCACCTATAGAATATTTTATCCCGATAGTATTAGTGAGGAAACAAATGACAGCGGCTATACGGTAACGGTGTACAATACCAACGATGCGAATGTTACAAGCAATTTTATTGTATCAGCACCGGTGTATACAAGCAATCACTGGGAAGTATCCGTTCGCGCAAACCGAATAACTCCCATTGCTGCCGGATATCATATTGGCATCAGTAAAACCGCCGGCGGTAAAGGTGATGTAATGACAGAAGAACGTTCTGATGACGGCGATCTTACCGACGGAACGTTTCGTGTTTCCAATGCTGTTCTTTCAATTAGTTTCAATTCAAACGCTTCAACGATTATTGTACGGGATGATGGAATAGGAACACGTTATCAATATACCGTTTTATATGGTGACGGCATCACTGAATTGAGCAATGACGGCGCTTCATTTACAACGACAGTATATGACAGCGGTTTATTGGATGTAAGTACAAACTTTCAAATAAGTACGCCGGTATATTCTAATAATACATGGAACGTAACTATTAAAGCGGCTTTATCAACTCCGCTTGGAAGCGGTTATTCTATCGGTATTCAAAAATCTGCCGGCTCTTCGGGAGATACCCTTATTGAAGAGCGCTCTGATGTTGATCTTGGTATAAACGGTCAGTTTCAAGTCGTAAATGTTTTTCTTACCGTCGTCTTTAATTCAAACAGCCGGCAGCATGTTGAACCGGCTGATGGTATCGGAACAACATATTATTACAATGTTTATTTTCCAAATATGACAACAGAAGAAACGAACGATGCAGGATATATTGTTGAGGTCCATGACAGCAGTTGGACAGTAATATCAGGAAACTGTACTATTTCAGCACCACAGTATACCAATGGCGAATGGCAGACAACCGTTATCCCTGATGATACTGTTTCTCCGGCACAGAATTATCGAATATCACTCCGTAAAAACGGTGGCGATGGGAATCTTGCACAAACCGGAAGCACTAATATTCCCTTTGAAGTTACAACGGCAACGTTAGCAATTACATTTACTGCACGTTCACCATCAGTGATCGCACGAAATGACGGAAACGGCACTCGCTATACATATCGTATATATTATAAAGACGGAGCTACTGAAGAAACAAATGATTCCGGATACAGTATTATCGTGCGGAATTCCTCCGGAACAAATGTTACTGCTGACTTTTCTGTCAGTAATCCAACCTACGGCGCAGGATGGACAACTGATATTGAAGCGCGTACCACGGCAAGCATTGATACAAATTATTATATTGAAGTATCAAAAACCGCCGGCGGTGAAAACTGCATTTTACCTGCTGAAGCCGCTCCTATTGATTTAAATCAAAACGGATACTTTGATATAACAAATGCGGCATTATCAATTACTTTTCTCAATAGAGATACCGCACGTTTATTCCGTGCTGACGGAAGCGGTATTACCTACTCATATGATGTATTGTATCCAAACGGCACTCCGGAAACAAATCAATCCGGTTATCATATCACTGTTTATAATTCTTCACTTGCAGACGTCAGCAGCAATTTTATCATTGCTGCACCGGTATATTCCGCCGGTCATTGGACAGTCAATATTCAGGGAACAGCAACAACGCCTGCCGATACCGGCTATCGTATCGGAATACGCAAAACAAACGGTGACCTGCTTACGGAAGAAGTGTCAACAGTTGATCTCGGCGGTGCAGGAGAGTTTGAAATAACCGATCTGAGTATAACCTATGTATCGCGTAATAATGCGGCATTTGAACGTGCCGACGGCATCGGAACGACCTATACATTCGATCTTTTATACAACAACGGACCTATCGAGAAAACGAACGGGAACGGTTATACTGTACATGTGTATAATGCTGCCGGTACACCGGTAACCGGACAATTTACCATTTCCCCGCTTGCCTATAATTCCGGAGCAGGGAACTGGACCGTAACCATTCAGGCAAACGACACGACAACAATCGCTGCCGGTTATCATCTTGGCATTGTAAAAACATCAGGAACTGACGGGAGTGCTTTAATTGAAGAAATCTCAACAAATGATTTAACTGCGGGAAACGGTTTATTTGAAGTGCTTCCGGCAACACTGAATCTCAGTAATATCAGTCGATCTGCATGGCAGTTTGAAAAAGTAAACGGTATCGGTACAACATATCTGTATCGGGTATATTATGATGACGGTATAACTGAAGAAAATAACGGTAATGGCTACAGCATATCCGTATACAGTAATAATGGCGTTAATGTAACCGCTCAATTTACTGTCAGTGCACCCGTATATGTCGCAGGACGATGGCAGGTTACCATTAATGCATTGCCGCATACCAGTATTGGTACAAACTTTTATATCGGTATATTAAAAAATCCGGTCGGTTCAGATGACAGTATGACTGAAGAAATATCAACACTTGATTTAAGTACAAATGGTGTTTTTGATGTATATACTGCAACGTTGAATATTACCTATTTAAACCGTTCGGTAAATATTTTTACCCGCAATGACGGCAGCGGAGTTGATTATACATATCGTATTTTTTACGATGACGGCATAACTCAAAAAACCGATGGAGACGGATATACCGTGTTAGTATATGATAATACCGGGGTACCGGTAACGAATCGTTATACTATCAGTGCACCGGTTTATACTGCAGGACGCTGGAATGTCAATATTCAGGCAGATCAATTCCCGAGTATTGTAGATTTTTATTCAAATCACTATATCAGTATCAGCAAATCAGCCGGTACTGACGGTGATACTTTATCTGAAGAAACAGCATTACTTGATTTAGGGAACCCCGGCGGTACATTTAATGTAGCGAACTTAACCATTGATTACAGCAATCGCAGCAGTGCGGTTTTTGAGCGTGGAGACGGCAGCGGAACATCCTATACATTTAATGTTTATTATCCTGATGGTTCCGAAGAATTAATTGATACAGCCGCATATCAGATAAACGTTTACAATAACCTCGGCATCAATGTAACCTCTGATTTTAATATTACCGGACCAACTGTTGTCAGTGGAAATCATTGGACCGTCAATATACAAGCATATCCGAATTCGCCAATCGGCACAAATTTTTATATCGGAATACAAAAACCGGCCGGCACCACCAATGCACAATTATTAGAAGAGTATTCTACCGTGGATTTAGCGGCAGCAGGACGTTTTACGGTAACTGCCGCCGGATTAAATATTACCTATATCAGCCGCAATAATTCTGTTTTTGAACGCGCTGACGGCAGCGGCACGACGTATCAGTATCAATTGTACTTTGATGATGGAGTAAGCATCAAGTCAAACGGAACCGGCTATACCGCAACCGTATACAGTAATGATGGCACTGACCGTACCGCTCAATTTTCTGTTGCCGGACCGGCATGGAACAGCAGTACCGGTCATTGGAATGTAACTATTGAATCATATGATACAACATCATGTGCATCAAATTATTATATTAGTATTACGAAAACCGCCGGCAGTGACGGCGATATACTGACGGAAGAAGTTTCAACAAATGATTTATCCGTAAATGGCACATTTGCCGTGAATAATGCCTCACTCAATCTGACAATGATCGGAATGTCTGCCGCATCACTTGAACAAGGTGATAATGATACTATCACCTATACATACCGTGTGTATTATGATGATTTGGTTACTGAAGAAACCGATGACAGCGGGTATAGTATTTCAGTATACAGTAATGACGGTACTGATGTCTCAGGAAACTTCAGTATTAGTGCTCCTGTATATACAGGACTATGGGCAGTACAGATTTCAAATTATTATACAACACCCATTAATACTAATTATTATATAGGTATTCGTAAAAGCAGCGGCAGTGAAGGCGATACCCTTGCTGAAGAGTATGCAACAAATGACTTAGGTTCCGGCGGATCATTTGATATAACACCTGCTTCACTGAATATTGTCTATACCGGTCGTACCCCCGCATCATTCGGCAGAGCGGATAACAGCGGGCTGACTTATTCGTATAATGTTTACTATGATACGATGATAGATGAAATTACAAATGATACTGCTTCGTTCAGCATTGCTGTTCTTGATGACATTAATCTCGGTATCAGTTCTGATTATCATATTACGACGCCGGTATATACCAATGCGCATTGGGAAGTAAATATTCAGGCATATAATACAACACCGGTCGGTTCAAATCGAAAAATTGAAGTGGCGAAATCAAGCGGCATGACCACTACTGTATTGAATGCAACTCGTTCTGATCTGGCATTGGGAGCAGCCGGGAGATTTACCCTTCTGTACGGAACACCAACAGTACATTTTACAAATATTACACTATCGTCGTTTGAACGCGCTGACGGAAACGGTACTCGTTATGAATATCAAATACTTTTTCCCGACGGTTCTGAATTAACCAACAGTACGCATAGTGTTCAGGTCTATGACGCACTGAACATTAATCGCTCAACTGATTTTATCATCAGCCCGCCGCAGTATACAAACGGACGATGGGAAGTATCGCTCGAAACTTATGACACAACTCCGCCGGCATCAAATTACCGACTGGGTATTGAAAAAACAACAACTGATACTTTTCCGATTGAATATGCAACAAATGATTTAGGAACACAGGGAACATTCACTGTTCACTATGCAACGCTCAATATTACTTTTCTCTCAAACACGACAAACAGCATTATACAAGCCGACGGAATCGGTACAACGTATTCATACTCCGTACTCTACGATGACGGTATTACACAGGAAACCAATGATACCGGGTACCATATCATTGTGTATAATAAAACAAATCACACTATGACCAATGATTTTATTATCGGAAGCCCCGTTTATATTTCCAATCACTGGGAAGTTACCATACAAACATATGACACAACGCCGGTTGACACAAATTATCGTATTGCGGTATATAAAACCGCCGGCAGTGAAGGTGATACACTAAGTGAAGAATTATCAACAAATGATCTCGGCAGCAGCGGTACATTTTCCGTTCTTAATGAAGCAAATCTTACAATAACATATTTATCCCGCGATGTTTCATGGTTTCGGCGAACAGACGGAATCGGCACCACCTATACCTATCAGATATTCTATCAAAACGGCACAACACAGGAAACTAATGATACCGGATACATTATTTCAGTCTATGACTGTTTAACCAATCTCGTGAACTCCAATTTTATCATTGGTACTCCCGCGTATTCAAATAACCGATGGCATGTAACCGTGCAGGGAACTTCCGCAACTCCGATCGCGACAAATTATTTTATCGGTATCAGAAAAACCAACGGACTTGAACTTGACACTATGGATGAAGAATATGCGACACGTGATCTCGGTACAAATGCATTATTTGATATCGCCGATCTTCGTTTAGTTATGCATAGCATTTCAAACAGCATTATTGAACAAGCTGACGATATCGCAGTGCATTATTCCTTTACGCTTTATACCAATGAAAGCACAAACGCACTTAGTGCGCTGTCGGGCTTTACCGTATCGGTATATAATGCCGCAACAAATAATGTTACCGGTGATTTCATCGTAACAGGACCGACGTATTCTCTTGACCATTGGGAAGTAACGTTACAAAGTTTCACCAACACCACGGTTGCCTCAGGATATTTCATCACGATTGAAAAAGATTATTCCGATGGCCATGCATTGCCGACAGAAAGCGTGCGGGATGATTTAGGTATTTCTGCCGGTTGTTTTACAATCACGGAAGCAACATTAAACATTACGTATTCAAACCGGCTGCCGGCAAGTTTTGAAAAAGCTGACGGTATTGGTGTAACGTATACATACAGTATTACCTATGACAACGGCATTGAAGAGAACAATGATTCGGGCTATAGCGTTACTGTTTACAATGCGACCAATGCACCGGTTAATTCATTGTTTCTTATTAATCCTCCGGTATTTACCAATCACCATTGGGAAGTAAACATTCAATCATTTCCGGGAACTTTTGCCGAAGCCGGATACAGAATCGGCATCCGTAAAACTGCCGGAACAAAAGGCGATATACTGGTTGAAGAAATATCAACAAATGATCTCGGCGCACTTAATGGTGTTTTTGAAGTGAAAAACGCTACGCTGAATATTGTCTATACGGCACGCAGCAATAGTATTATTGAACGCGCTGATAATATTCATACTATATATCATTACCGTGTTTTATATGATGATATGACAACACCGGAAACCGGTGATACAATATTTTATACTATTGATGTATTTGATAAAAACAATGTCCGCCGCAATGCCGATTTTCTTATTAGTAAAAATTATGAAAGCAGCGGCGGTTACTGGCGTACCGAAATAAAAGCATATGCCAATGCCATAACCAATGATGGATATTACATTGAAGTCAAAAAAACAAATGGCGGATCATCCGGCGCAACGCTTGGCGCGGCACCGGAAGTTCCGAAAAAAAGCACCTCGGATCTTGGTGCAACGAACGGTTCATTCACGGTAACACCCGCAACATTAAATATTGCATTTAATGCGCGGAATAATGCGACTATTGAGCGTGCTGACGGAATTGGCACCACCTACACCTTTAAAATATTGTATGATGATCTTCTTACGGAAGAAAATAATGATACCGGTTATACTATTCGGGTATATAATGCATCGAATATTGATGTCAGCTCAAACTTTTCAATCGGCAGCATTCAGTATTCTTTCCCATACTGGTCAGTTACTATTGAAGCACATGCAAATGCACCTGCATTCAATGGATATTATATACAGGTTTCAAAAACTGCCGGCAGTGAAGGTGATACCGCTCTTCCCGAAAACTCAAATAATGGTGATATTACACCGATTGTAAATAGTACATTTAGTGTTGCCCCGACTATTTTGTTTACTCATTTTACTAATCTGAGCACAAACACACTCGTACGGGCCGACGGCAATTCACTGACCTACGATTTCCGAGTGTATTACCCGAATTTTTCTCAAGAGACTAATGACACCGGATATACTGCTCGGGTATACACACAGGCGCAATCAAATATTTCTTCTCTTTTTACTATTTCAGTACCTGTTTACAGCAACAATGCATGGCATGTTGATATACAAGCAACAAGTTATTCTCCCGCAGCATCAAATTATTATATGACCATCGAAAAGTTTTCAGGCAATAATGGTGATATACTGCCGGAAACACGGGTAACCGCAAGTACGCAACTCGGCAGCGGCGGATACTTTACTGTACTGCCCGAACCAACATTGACTTTCAATGCATTATATTTAAGCACTAATATTCTTGAACGAGCAGACAACGGTTTAACCTTCGGATATCAAATATTCTACGATGATGGTGTATCGCAAGAAACCAATGACGCGGGGTATACTATTACTGTGTATGATATTCATACCAATGACATTTCTGCGGAATATTCAATCAGTGCCCCTGTTTATATAGTTTCAAATTGGACGGTAACTATTAAAGCACGTACTCAAGCAACTATTCAATCAAATATTTTCATCGGTATCACGAAATCCGGAGGGATGGAACGTGATACCATGACAGAACAATACTCATATGATACTCTCGGCAGCGGCGGATACTTTCAAATCATCCCGGCATTGCTGCGTATTCAATTTTTATCACGGAGTAATGCTGTTGTGGAACAGTTTGATAATACTGCCGTTGAATACCGTTATCAGGTTTTCTACAACGATGGTATTACACAGGAAACAAACAGCCCCGCTGATTACCATATTCATGTATTTACTTCTAACAATATTGACATTTCCGCACAATTTTCTATTGCAGCGCCTGTTTATAATTCAGGGTCATGGAAAAGTGAAATATGGCCCCTTGATATTAGTCCGGTCGGACAAGGCTATGTTATCAGTATTGAAAAAACAAACGGTGTCTCTTCTGATACCTCAGCTGCAGTAAACGCAACAAATGATCTTGGCATAAATGCCCGCTTTGCCGTTACTGAAGCTACACTCAATCTGTATTATTCAAATATGACCCCGAATAGCATCAGAAAACTCGACGGCAGCAGTATTCATTATTCGTTTACAGTTTCCTATGATAACGGCACCCCTCTTACCAATGATGCTGCAGCAATACAGTGCATTATTTACAGTCCAAACGGTGCTGATGTGTCAGCGGTTTTTTCAAATACTGCTCTCCGATATTCAAATTTGATGTGGCATGTGTATATTTCTGCAACCGCCGCGACCTATTCCAGCAATGATTATTACCTTGCTCTATCGAAAACGGCGGGCAATTCCGGTGATACGGTAATTGAAAAAACCGCAACGGCTGATCTCGGCACGAATGGAAGATTTGACGTCCGACCGGGAATACTCCATGCGGTATTCTCAAACAGGACTCCTGCCGTATGTGAACGATCAGACGGAGTCGGGATAACATATCGTTATGCAATCGTATACCCGGACAATAAAACTGAAGAAACAAACGACACCGGGTATGTACTTCGTGTCTATAACGCTGCTGATAATGACGTTTCTGCACATTTTATACTGACGACACCACAGTATACAAATAATGCATGGCAGGCACGTATACAAACCTATGATACAACCGCCATTTCCAACGGCTATTATATTACAATTGAGAAATCAAACGGCATGCTGGGAAATATACTCAATGAAACAGCCAGCACAAATATGCTCAGTTCAACAGGCAGATTTGATATTACCCCGGCAAGTTTAAACCTTTCTGTTGATTCACTCAGCCCCCTAATTGTCGGTCAATCCGATCCCGGAGTTACACTGCAATACCGATTATTCTATGACGACGGTATAACTCAAGAGACCAATGATACCGGTTATCAGTTTACCGTACGAACTATTTCAGGAATTGATGTATCAACAAATTTCACTATTACACCACAAGGGTATTCACTTGGCACATGGCGTTTGCTGGTTACTCCGCTGCCGCTTTCAATAAAAAATTCAAATTACTATATAACCGTTGAAAAATCAGCAGGGACTGAAGGTGATACCCTCGCCCTTGAATCTTCAATGACCGACCTTGGAACAAATGGACGATTTATGGTTGTTAAAGAAACACTGCATGTTGCTTTCTCTAATATCAGCACAACAGCAATTGAACATGCGGACGGCATCGGCACTACCCTGTCATATAAAATATTTTACCCCGATTCAACCGAAGAAACTAATGATAGTGGATACCTGATAAGCATCTCTAATGCAAATTCTCCGAATGCAACAACTAATTTCACGATAACATCTCCACACTATACGAACGGAGTCTGGCAAATTACCATCCATGCCCGCCCTGAAGCCGCTCTGCTTTCAAACTGTATGATTGGCATTCAAAAGAACGCCGGCAATACCGGCAATATACTAACCTATACCATAATAACCAATTCTGCAGGAACTCCGGTAACGTTTAATATTGTCCCGACACAACTCACAGCGCACTTCACTGACATCTCCCCGCATATAATTGAACTGAGTGAAACGGTACATGCCACATTCAATCTATATTACAAAAATGCCGTTGAAATTACCAATCATCTTGATACTTCATGGATTACCATCTATAATAGTGCTCATAGTGATGTAACCACCGATTTCATTCTCTCATTGCAGTATCAGGGAAATCAGTGGCATATACAATGTCAGTCACGTACAACAACAACACCGGGAACTAATTTCATTATTGCTGTACATGGCAGTTATAATAATGACATTCTTACTGAAACGCTCTCAACGAATGATCTTTCACAAAACGGACTATTTGCAATAAATCAGGCTAATCTTACAGTACGGTTTATTCGTTTCGATAAGAAAACTGTTGCTATTAATGATACTATCGCATTGACTTTTACTATTATGTATCCTGACCATAATACACCGGTTACAAACGGACTCTCCACCGATGCGATAGCTATTATTGATGCCGCCGGTGCTACAATAAACAATCAATTCATGATAACCGACCCGTTTTATTCAGGTACGGCATGGACAGTAATTCTGTCGCCTAAGCCAAATGCTGCCGCAGGGCGGGGAATATATGTAAAAGTATTCGGGGCTATTGCACCAAATAGTATTATGCCAAATACAACCCGTATACAATTGGGGGAACAAAACGGAACCTTTATTGTTATCCGAGAAACCGAAGCATTGCAAAATTTCCCGAACCCCTTTAATCCAACTGTTGAGCATACAACGTTTTGGTTCACCCTGCTTGATACTGCCGACGATATTACGGTACGAATATATACCCTTTCCGGTAATCTTGTTCGGGAATTAAATACCGGTGATGAAATCAATCGCACATACGAAGTCATTTGGGACGGCAGAAATGATGCGGGAGAAATAGTTGCCGGCGGATTGTATTATGCTGTTTTTACAATTGGAAAATATCAGAAAACCATTCGTGTCATGGTTGTTAAATAAGGAGATCATTATGCGCATACCAGTACTGATAATGAGTATACTGCTGATCGCTTCATCGCTCTATGCGGCAACACCGCATTATGCCGGTACAACCGCCTTTGATTTTTTGAAATTTGTTCCGTCAGCACGTGCAACCGGTATCGGCAGCAGTTATGCCGCATTGACTGATGACCCTCATTCATTGTTTTGGAATCCTGCTGCTCTTGCCGGTATATCGCGTCCGGTGATTGCAGTTGACTATATGTCCCTCTTTGAAGAAATGAAAATGATTACTCTTGGCAGCAGTATACCGCTGCATCGAACCGGTACAATCGGATTCGGGCTTCTATATTTAAAAAGCGGCAGTATACCAATTACGACAACAAGCCCGATTCCTGTTGATACAACATCCTTATCCGGTTTTGTTTTTACCGGAGGATACGGAATAACCGGTAAAAATCTGCGTAATAGCGCTGCATTAAATCTGCCCCACGCATTGGACACCCTGCATCTCGGTGCTCTGATAAAATTTTTCGGTGAAAATATGTATAATAATTCACGCAGCGGCATTGCCATCGATATTGGTTTTTCCTACAGTATTAACAATAATACAACATTGGCATTTACCGTACAAAATTTGGGAAGCAGTTCAAAACTCATTGATTATAAAGACAGTGTTCCAACGTTAATTAATTTCGGCGGACGCTATGATATGCCTTTTACAAAAAATAATCCGGATACAGGGATATCACTGTTTGCCGGAATGAATAAAAAACTCGGTGAGCCGTTTCAAGCGCAAACAGGTTTTGAGACATTCATTAATCAAATGTTTTTTATCCGTTTCGGATATACCCTGCAGCACAGTACAACACGTTTTACTGCCGGTATTGGTGTTTTATATGAAAACATTAATTTTGATTATGCATATCAGCCATATTCTGATCTCGGAAGAAATCATATTATATCAGCCGGATATCGAATACAATTATCGAAAAAACAAAAATTATATAATACAATAGAATCATTCCGTGATGATATACATGAAAATAATGATGATAATGAAGCCTCATCCTCAACCGATGAATCTGAGGACACTGATAAAAAGCAGCTGATACAGGAAATCAAAGAACTCGGCGACGAAATAGACAATTCCCGCTGAGTGTTATGCTGCATGATTATATATAAAGCATAATGCTCTGTAATATAACCACATACTATTGACAATATTACTCGTCTCTCATCATGCAGTATATCGGGTAATAAAAAAACGCACTGCTGTCATGATGTACACAATTATTATTTTGATAGTGCATTTTTCTTAAACCGTGATTTTTATACATTTAGTGTATGTACAATAGGTGTAATTATTTTGATATCATATTTTCCTCTTCCTCCCATAATACTGCTTTTGAGTATAAACACTTGCCGGAAGTATATAATACCGATATAACAGTATCATGAACGGAATATTATATATTGTTGCAACACCTATTGGAAACCTTGCTGATATTACCCTTCGTGCGCTGGAAACACTGAAATCGGTCGATATGATTGCTGCTGAAGATACTCGTCAAACAGCGAAACTATGTAATCGATATACTATTACCACAAAACTTATTAGTTATCACCGCTATACAAAATTACATAAACAGACGAAAATTATTACTGCATTAACAGAAGGAAAAACTATTGCACTTGTCAGCGATGGTGGAACACCCCTAATTAGTGATCCGGGAAAAATACTGGTCAGTCATGCACTTGAAAAGGGCATCCCTGTTGTACCAATACCGGGGCCAACTGCACCGGCAGCCCTGTTAAGTGTCGCCGGTTTTCCCATCGATGAATATATCTTTTATGGTTTTCTTCCGCGCCGTCCGGGCAGACGCATACGGAAAATAAAAGAAATGCTTATGCGTGGTGTTACCTGTATTATTTTTGAAGGTCCGCATAAAATGATAGCGCTCTTAAAAATGATTGCTGATATTAACCCTGCCGCACAATTGGTTGTCGGCAGAGAAATGACAAAAATTCATGAAGAGTTCCAACGAGGTACCGCTGCTGAGGTGTATGCATATTTTTCAGAACAAACAATCCGCGGTGAGTTTACCATTCTTCTGCATGCACCGGATGCATGATACCATAATCATTATTGATAAAGTTTTCCACGACGTCCGATAACACGAATAACTTTGCCGATAATGGCACGTCGATGGATGGCACCCCATATGCGGCTATCCTGTGCCGTATATCGGTTATCACCCATAACAAAAAACTCACCCCGATGCAGTGTTACGGAACTTATTGTCTGCAGCAGTGTATTCGGCGCACTCCCGCGAAAATAATTTGATCGGGCAAGCGGAAGATACTGTTCATTAAGAAGCGCGTTATTGATATATATATTGTTATTTGTACAGTGAACAATTTCTCCGGGCAGTCCGATAATACGATCAATGTCATACTCAGTATCATTTACCGGAACATGTAAAACGATAATATCTCCACGGTGAATAGTAGTCATATTCGGATAAAATGTATTCACTAATACTCGCTCACTGCGATAGGGCGGTAAGTTATCATTAACGGGTGTCAATCCATGAATAGTCGGTTCCATTGAAGGTGCGGGAACGGTATATACATGGTACCATGCACAAAAAAACAGAATACCGATAATGGCAGTAATAAGTATTCGGAATAACCATGATTGACGCTGATGTATATTCATGAATTGTTCGTTTGATTGATATCGTTAAAAATAAGTGATGTTGATAAAATCGGCAGCATCCCGGCAAGTGCACGTGCACGATGACTAATACTGTTTTTTTCTTCAAGGGATAATGCCGCCATGGTACAGCCTTTTTCAGGAATATAAAATATCGGATCATATCCGAAACCGTTACTGCCACTTGGTACTGCAGCAATAGAACCTTCACACTGTCCCTCAACAGAGGCGATTTCTCCCTGCGGTCCCCAGAGCACCATGGCACAGGTAAAATGTGCCGTGCGTTTCTCATCGGCAATATTTTTTAATTCGGTAAGCAGTTTATTGATTTTATCGCTGTCAGACGCATTTTCTCCGGCATAGCGGTTTGAAAAAACTCCCGGGCGACCATTAAGCGCATCAACGCATAATCCCGAATCATCAGAAAGAACAACTTTGCCGAGCGTTTCTGAAATAATACGTGCTTTTTTTTGAGCATTCCCCTTGAAGGTTAAACAATCTTCTTCAACAGCGGGTATATCGGGATACTCAGCAATACCGCGGACCAGCCATTTCGAATCAGCAAGTTTGGTACGTATTTCCTCAACTTTATGCATATTTGTACTGGCAATAATTAATTCTTTCATAGGTACCTGTGTTTTATGAAACTATCTCTATACCGATAAAGGTAGCTGGCTCTCTATAAAGTGTCAACTCTTAAATTAACATACCGGTTTTCACAATCTGTGCCATCTCTTTGACCGCTGCATCAAGTCCGACCAGCACGGCACGCGATACAATTGAATGACCGATATGCAGTTGTTCAATTTGCGGAATCGCACATACGGCAAGTGTATTCGTATAATGCAGCCCATGCCCGGCATTAACCCGCACACCGAATCGTTCAGCAATTTGTGCCGCATGTTGAAGCTCTTTATGACGTGCCTCTTTATCGGTTTCCGTCATTGCATTTGCATACATTCCGGTATGCAATTCTATAAAATCAGCCCCGGCTTTTTTTGCTGCCTTTATTTGTGCTTCTTCCGGATCAATAAACAATGAAACGGTAATACCTTTGTCTTTAAGCATGCTGACAACCGTCGTTATCGTTTCAGTGTTTCCGGCAACATCCAGTCCACCTTCAGTGGTCAGTTCCTCCCGTTGTTCAGGTACTAAGGTGCATTGTTCAGGAACAAGTTTTGCCGCAAATTGAACAATTTCATCAGCAATAGACATTTCAAGATTAAAATGCGTCTGAACAACTTCTTTGAGAATTTTTACATCACGTGGTTGAATATGCCGTCTGTCCTTTCGTAAATGTACGGTAATGCCATCAGCACCGGCAAGTTCGGCTATTTTTGCAGCAGCTATCGGTTCGGGGTCTTTTCCTCGGCGTGCCTGTCGAATAGTTGCTACATGATCAATGTTTACATGAAGAGAAATCATAGAGTTATTCCTTTACTGACGTTTAATGGTTAAGGTTAATTCACGATTATCAAGAATTCGCAATTCAGTGTTTTTCACTGAACACGTGGCATATATCGGAACCGTAACGTTAAAACCACGTGCGGGACCTTCAAGATTTTCAGGAAATACAGCAAATGCCGTTATCGTATCTACGGTAACATCAGACAGAGCACTTCGTATTACTTTAACTCGTACGCGGGCAGTTAGCGTACTTGGCGGCGATACGACTGTATATCCCGCCGGTGGCGTTATATCTACCGGAACCGAATTGAAAACTAAAATGCGTATATCTTCGTCTATATTAACCGTTATTTGAATATCAGTATTACTGCAGATTGTAAGCGGCGGTTTCAGCTGCAGTTGAACACTACGGTTCATCGTGCCTTCAACACCTTCAATGTTTACCGGTTCCGTATAGACAAAGTCGAGATTAGTAATCATCGAAAGAGGTCCGCCGATAGTTGTTTTAGATGGTTTTATCACAATATCTTTTACCATATAATCAGTTTCAGGTTCACCGATAACCGATGCCAAAATCGGCACGGTTACCATTTTATAGGGTTCGATTATAACGGTAATACTTTTCGGAGGTGCTTTTTCAATACGAATGCGCGACGATAATTGTTCTGTTTCCATATGCAACGGAATGTCATTAGTGCCGATGGTTGCTCTGCTTAAATCAATGCGAAGCTGAATCATATCACTTCGCAGTTTATCAACAATATCCTTAGACCCACGCAGAACAATTTTAAATGAATGAGGTATTTCATGACTAATTACTAAATTTTCCGGCGGCGGCGTTATCGATACCGGCACATTAAAGACAATACGTTCATCCCATTCACCGATACTGATAAAATACCAAATCCCGACAGCCACTGCCAGCGACATGATCATGGGCAATAAATCATTTTTAAATGCTTTCGCTGTAATCATTGTATTAACCTGTTCAGTACGGTACGTAATTCATCCGGTGAATAACCAGTATTGAGCCGTCCGTTAACCGCCAATGAAATTTTACCCGTTTCTTCTGAAATAACAATTATAATTGCATCGGATTGTTCGCTTAATCCGAGTGCCGCCCGATGACGGGTTCCGTATTTTTTTGAAAGCCGTGTTGTTTTCGACAACGGTAAATAGCAACTTGCTGCAGCAATTCGATTATCTTCAATGATAACCGCCCCATCATGAAGCGGTGTTTTTTTTGTAAAAATACTCAACAATAATGCAGCCGTTACCTGTGCATCAAGACGAATGCCATTTTCAATAATTGTTCGTAAAAAACCACGCCGGCGAATAACAATCAATGCACCGATTTTTTGTCGTGATAATTCGGTAACCGCAATAATAATATCGGAATATGAATGTACGGATGACTTATATAAAAATCCGAAAAAGCGAAACTCGCCAATACTGCGAAAAATACGCCGTAATTCCGGCTGGAATAATACAATCATAATAACCGGTAAAATAGGAAATAAATATTCCATGATACCGCGCAAAGCACGAAGTTGAAGCACGTTCGCAATCATATACACTACCAGCATTAATACTATACCAATCAGCAGTTGAATGGTTCGTGTTCCGGCAATTATTTTATAAAGCTTATATATGATAAACGCAACAGCAAGAATATCAACAATTTGCAATGCAGCAGAAAGCCATGGAATATTTTCAGTTAATGCACTAATGGTCATATACAGTCATTCCTATTCATATTTATGCGATATATCAACTGTTGTATACGCGTCAACTAAAGCAATTGTATCCTGCGCTGCCTGCACATCATGTGTACGAATAATATCAGCGCCGCCGCAGAGTGATAATGCATTGAGCACCATTGTTCCCGCAGTTCTTTTATGCACGGGCGTATTCAGCACCGCACCAATAAGTGATTTATTTGACACACCGATAAGAAGCGGAAATCCAAGACTTTTAAAAACCGGTGTATTCCGCAACAAAGTATAGTTCTGTTGAACTGTTTTTCCGAACCCGATACCCGGATCAAGAATAATACGATCACGGGCAATTCCCGCCTGCAATGCGTGCGAAGCAGCATTCGATAAAAATAATGCTATTTCATCAACAACATCAGTATAGTTGGGTGATTTCTGCATTGTTTGCGGTGTTCCTTTCATGTGCATTAGTATTACCGGTGAGTGTGTTTCCGCGGCAACTCTCGCCATTGCCGGATCATGATACAATGCGGAAATATCATTAATAATTGAAGCGCCGGCGGCAACCGCTGCACGAGCAACTTTCGCTTTCATTGTATCAATAGAAATCGGAACAGTGCAGTTCTTTGTAATATTTTCAATCACCGGAACAACACGGCGTATCTCTTCTTCTGCGGAAATATCATCAGCACCCGGACGTGATGATGCGCCGCCGATATCTATAATATCGGCACCGGCAGCAACTAAATTCATTCCATGTGCAACCAATGATTCGGTATCAGGATATTTTCCGCCATCATAAAATGAATCCGGTGTACAGTTTAGAATCCCCATAATCAACGGATGTTCGGAATAATCAAGAACACCGCCATTGTATGGTATTGGTGCGGATATACGGCGCTTTAAACAGCATGCAACAGCATCACTGATTCTTGGCAACCCGAACGGCTGCCGCCGGCACTTTTCAGTAACTTCCATAAGAGTGTCATGACGTCCCATCAGCAATACATCTGTTGTGCCGGAATGAAGATTCATAACCTGAGCGCTGACTGCCGCTTCTGCTCCCGATGAAAGCGCTTCTTGTTTTAATATTAATGCCGCACGCGTATCAACGGATTTTATACGTAAAACAGTATTTCTCGTTCGGGGGGTCATTATTGTGATACCGTCCTGATGAACATTCATTGCATGCATAATGCGAATATATTCTTGTTCACTGCAATGAGAAATGTCATATATACAGACGCTCATGGTTATATCCTCACAATAACATATCGCATTATATCAAATGAATTGTTTGTTCGACAAGGTAAATATTACAATGCACTAAAGCACAGCAGGTATTTCATGCTCAAGTTGAGTTCTATCCCAATTCTATCGGACTTGTATATCGGAAATACAATCAAACCATGCATGAGTATGCTGCTATCATGCATAATATTATTATAATAGGAAAATGAGAAATACCTGATTTACCGGATTTATTGCATTATCAAGAAAATGATTGTTAAACCCCTTGACAACAATAAGTATTGTATTTATTACTTAAGGTAGTATTATTTAATACGATATTATATTAATTTAGGGAAAATACAGTATGGATGTTTTATTGATAGAACCAAAATCTTCAGCATTTAGAATGATACCAAGTATTCCACTTGGAATACAATACATTGCTTCAATGCTTGAACAAGCGGGACATTCTCCTCATTTAGCAACTATACATACAAAAAAAGATTTAGAGCATTACTTTAATAAATACTCGCCAGCAATAGTCGGTATTACGTGTGGTACACCACTCGTTCCAAAAGTTATAGAATTATCACGAGATATTAAAAATATTGCGCCTGATGTTTTTTTAATTGTTGGAGGGGCCCATCCTACAATTCGTCCGCAGGATTTATTATCAGCAGATGAAATTGATTGTGTTGCAATTGGAGAGTCAGAATATACAATACTTGAATTATCTCAAAAGATAGACAACAATCAAGATTGGCACGATGTTCCAGGAATTGCATATAAGAAGAATGGTGAAATTAAAAGAAGTCCGAGTAGACCGTTGATAACTGATCTTGATGCATTGCCATTTCCGGCAAAGCATTTAATCCCGCATTATGAGACAATGTTAAAAGATAAATGGAAACTTGGAATACCAACAAGAAAGTCCGATGAAATGATAGCCGGAAGGGGATGTCCGTTTAGATGTATATTTTGTGAATCTCATGTTATTCATGGCTATAAAGTTAGATATCGATCACCGGAAAATGTTGTTCAAGAGATGAAGTATTTAGAAGAACATTTCGGATTAGATCATATTTCTTTTAATGATGATACACTAACCATGAACAAAGAATGGACATATCGTTTTGCTGAAGCTTATCACACTGCCAAATGCAAGGTTAAATGGACATGTCAAACAAGAGTTGATGCAATAGATGATAATATCGTTAAAACATTAAAAAAAGCCGGTATGGTGTTCATGATTTTTGGTCTTGAAAGTCATTCAGACAAAATATTAAAAATTATTAGAAAAGGAACTACTCCTGAACAGCAAATGCAGGCAATGAAAATAGTTAAAAAATATCATATTAAATCTGCCTCTTGTTTTATGTTAGGAGTCCTCGGAGAAACTGATGAGGATATTCAAATAACTAAAAATTTTATAAAAAAATCCGGTATTGAATTTGCTCATTTTGTTATATTAACACCATTTCCCGGTACAGATATATGGTATATTGCTGAACAACATGGATGGATTCCAGATACAATAGATTGGGAACAATGGAATTTCACTGAAAGCATGCCAATCAAAATGAATAGAGATGAAGAAAAATTATTCGAGAAACGAAGAGAATTACAAAAATGGTTCTTTTTCAGATATATTGTTTCGTTACTAAGCAATTTTAATGCAATTCAAAGAGCTGTAAGTATGGTTTTTAGAAATTTCCATATTTTTGGAAGAGCCTTTAAAAATAATATAATCACGCATTTTGATTTTTTTAGTTTCTTCAGAGAATTCTTACAAGAAGATAGAAAAAAGTATTATTTGTAATACTGAGAATTAAATGCTTGTGAATAATGTATTTCGGGGGTTGTTTCGTATTAGACGTGTATGAAGTAGTCTATTGATTATCTCAATATCTGATGACATAGATTTTTCTCTTTAGTATTTATTCAATGATTCAAACAGTGTTATAACAATTATTTTATTATACTAAATATTCGTCTACTTTTTATTATAGTATTTATCAAATAATACAATCTTCTATACAAAAACCTATTTTAAACTATCGAAACAACTGCAATATTTAACATATTTCAGTTGGATTTTATTATTCTGTAACATTGCATAGTCTGTATTATACCTGATTTACCGGTCGGGCAGATTAACTTTATTACACAGGAGAGATATATCTTTCCCTATGCGTTGCAATATACCGTGCTTTCTTTCAATTTCTACAATAATTCGATATAATAAAGTTTACAGTTATTCGTAAGCAATTTTTAAAACTAACGCATTGTGTATTTCATATATTGATTTATTTCATATGCCGAATGGATGGATACGTCAATATTGTATAATTCTTCAGGACATACGCACTATGGTATCAGCATTACCGTTTAAATATTTATGTTCTCAACTCTTTATGTATTGTTTCTTTAACCGTTATCGGATGCGGAACGACTGATGACTGTTTTGTTTTCTTTTTGGAAGAATGAATATGCAGATTTTTAATAAGCTGAATCGGCCCGTTGATCGCCACATCCTTGATTGAATCAAAAGCACCCATAATTAACGCCCCCGCTATTAATAGTACTTGCCATTAATAATAAAGGTATATAATAATTTTATTATTGTCAAATATATCAGCAAAAAATACAACTTATTTTCAGGTGAGAATTGGATATATTTTATCAATATTCATGCCATGATAAAAAATATCTTGACATAAATATTAAAACGTGCTACCAATACTAAAATAAGTAACACGTTTCCGTTGTTTTTATACTTTATTTACAATGAAAACTGCATTGTATCGTATTTTATACGGCGCAAACCTATAATTGTAAATGACGGTACATAGCAGCGATAGACGGCAATGATAAACAGTATCATTGTTTGCTTTATTTATTCAGATGTATTCGTGATTGTTTTATTAACGACTGTTTTACCGTAGTAATTATGATAAAAAGTGTATTACCGATTATACCAAAGCAAATTGCTAACCTTCAGTTTTAAATACTATTTTGGTGTTCTAACCGCAATATGTCCAAATATTTGTTAAGGTATAATCAATACAGTATATATAAACAACATTATGGAGGATATCGCATGAGCACATTAATACGATTCGGGATTTCAATGGAGGATGAATTGCTCAAGCAGTTTGACCGGTATATTATCGAGAAAAACTACTCTAATCGTTCTGAAGCGATACGTGATCTTATACGTGATAATCTTATTAGAAAACAGTGGGCGGATCCGAATGAACAAGTACTCGGGTCACTGACAATTGTCTATGATCATCATCAGCGTAAACTCGTTGATAAACTGCTTGATTTACAGCATGATAGTTCATGCGATATTGTTGCAACAATGCATGTCCATGTTGATCATCATAATTGCATGGAAATGATGGTATTACGTGGAACTGCAGCCACTGTTCGGGAAGTTGCAGATAAAATAATCGCAACCAAAGGGGTGAAGCATGGCAAACTGCATACCACAACAAGAGGAGAAGGACTGCACTAGAAATTGTATACACAATATATTATGAAGTTATAAAATACGTATCGATTATTAACTCTCTCAATACCAATGTTCCATGTAAGCAATGTATTATAAAACCTTGTATTGATTATTGTAATATTTGTATTTGAAGCAGACTTTCTCTCGTATCAAAACCCTATATAATAAACAATACCCTGCTTCCGTAATTAATAATACTACTACATCATATATAAAAATATTGCAGAAATGAGTATATCATGTTACATTGTAATTATGTTTAATTTTACCCGTACAAAAATAGTAAGTACCATTGGCCCGGCAAGTGAATCGTCAAGGGTGATACTGCAGCTTATTAATGCAGGAATGGATGTTGCGCGTCTTAATTTCAGTCACGGAACCCATGCATGGCATAAATCCCTTGCTCAACGTATTCGGCGTATCGGAAAAAGCATTGACAGTCCGACGGCACTTTTACAGGATTTACAAGGACCGAAAATACGTATCAGCACTATTAATACAACAGTAAACTTAATAAAAGGCAGAACAATTCGTATTGCCGGCGGGACGGCACCAAGCACGAAAGAACAGTTATATGTCAGTTACCCCTATCTTTACGAGGATGCCGGTATTGGTGATAGTATATTAATAGATGATGGATGTATTGAATGCAGGGTTGAAAAAAAGAAAAATAATGTATTGGAATGTCATATTATCAACGGCGGGATAGTAACATCGCATAAAGGCGTAAATTTGCCGGGTATGCAGCTGCGTCTTCCTGCTCTCACGCCAAAAGACAAACATGATGCAGAACTCGGATGCTCTTTAGGGGTTGATTATATTGCATTATCATTTGTACGCACTGTTGAAGATATTAAAAAATTGAACCGCTTTATAAAAAAACGTGGTGCGCACATTCCCATCATCGCAAAAATTGAAAAACCGGAGGCTATTGAAAATATTGATAATATTATTGATGCCGCTGATGCAATAATGGTTGCCCGCGGGGATCTGGGTGTTGAAACCGATCCGTCTCTTGTACCAATTGAACAAAAAAATATTATCAGACTATGCAATCTTGCCGGAAAACCGGTTATTACGGCAACACAAATGCTTGAATCAATGCGTACAAATCCACGACCGACACGCGCTGAAGCTGCTGATGTTGCCAATGCCGTTATTGACGGCAGTGATGCAGTTATGCTTTCAGCAGAAACAGCAAGCGGCGCATATCCGATACATGCCGTACGTATGATGCGAAAAATCATCGCGAATGCAGAAGGCACTATGAAACGGCATTACTCTTTTGATACCTTTCAACATAAAAAAAATTGCAATATTGCTCGTGCTGTCGGCAGTACGGCGGTTCGACTTGCTGAACATATTAATGCGCATTGTATTGTAACGTTTACTCGTTCGGGATTCACTGCTGCCTTAATTGCACAATGCCGCCCGCCATTACCAATTATAGCACTCACACAAGATGCGCAGGTACGGCGACGCCTCCAACTGCATTGGGGAGTTGACACTATTAAAATTAAAACAATAAAACGTTCCCGTGAAATTGTTCGGGTTATCAATCGGGTCCTGCCGAAACGACGGATGGCACGGAAGGGAAATTACATTGTTATTGTTATGGGAATGCCTTTTAACGGCACTGCGACGACGAATACCGTACGCACCATGCGATTGGGAGACCCTGAATGAAATATACAAAAAAAATTATGCCTGATGGTGAAATAGTATATTGCATTACGACCGAAAATCCTGATGAAGAAAAAACCGTTAAAGATTTACTGAAAACAAAAATGATTACCCCCGTTGCAACATCTGATATATCAGTCAAATCAGATGATTAATGCTATCACATTATCATATCAAGCCGCTCCAAAGTTAAAAAGCATAACAGCTCCGCTGCACCAGCAGCATGTATATCGCCTCTATTCATGCTTTAGTTTATAAAAACAATTACTCCTATGGGTATTTGTTTTTCATAATTATTAAATTAATAGTTTATTTTTTAATGTATTTTTGATATAAATACAATGAATAGATATGGAGTTTTATAATGTTACGTGAAAGAAAAAATGAAACAGAAATATATTTATATGAATATATTAAAAAGAATAAAGTGTTTACATATGAATGGGAAAGTAAAAAATTAATAAAAAATAAAAATAAATACATACAATCTATCTTAGATAAAGCAAGTAAAAGAAATACAGGTAAAAGAGGTGAACCTGATTTAATTTATGTAAACAATAATAATAAGTTATTAATATTGTTAGAAAACAAAGATTCTATAAAAGACCATGAATCAAAAAACAATACCACTAATGCAGTTAAATATGCTGTTGATGGCATTAAGCATTATTTATCTTTTTTTATCAATAAACATTTATCAGAACACAATAAACATTTAAAAGAATGGAAAATAGTAGGCATAGCATTTTCCGGTAACATTAACGAAGAATACAATAAAAAGTTAGATACGTTTGTTATAAAAAATAATGATATAATAAATATAGAAACAGAAGAATTCTTAAATGAAGATGATTATATTGCTTTTTTTGAAACAATTGATTTAGAAAAAATCACAAATGAAATCTCTAGATCGTCTCAAACAATCAATAATCAATTACGCATTATTGATTCTCAAAAAAGACCTGTTTTACTCAGTGCTTTAATGATTTGTCTATTCGATAGGGAAGCTAATAATTTTGTTAGAAATTATAAAAATTTTAATACACAGACAATTATAAATATAATCCCAGAAACGGTAAAAACTATTTTATCAAAAGAAGAAATTGATAATAACAAAATAGATATTTTATTAAATGAGATTAGTTTTTTAAAAACACAAAAGGAATTAATAAAAAGTAATATATTAAAAGACATCCTAGATGAATTGCATGATAATGTAATTCCTCTGTTTAGTAAAAAAAGCAATTATGATATTATTGGAAAATTTTATGAAGAGTTTTTAAAATATGCCGGCGTATCAAATGTAAAAAAAGGGATTGTTTTAACACCATCTCATATAACAACTCTATTTACAGAATTAATAGATATTAAATATAATGATATTATTTTTGATCCAGCATGTGGAACAGGTGCTTTTTTAATAGCAGGAATGAATAAAATTTATGAATTAATAGATACATCAAATTACAAAGAAAAAAACAAACAAAAAAATAACGTAAAAATGAATCAATTACTTGGTTTTGAGTTAAATACAACAATGTATTCTTTAGCCATATCTAATATGTTATTTAGAGGTGATGGGAAATCAAGGATTTATAACGAAGATTTCTTTAGTAAAGAAGCTGACAATATACTTAGAGAGATCAAACCAACAATAGGGTTTATAAATCCCCCATATAGTGGAAAAGATACTAAAAACAACCCCACCAAAAAAGAACTACAATTCTTAGAAAAAATGCTTGATTGCTCTAGTAGATATGGGGTTATTATAGCCCCTTTATCTACATATTTTAAAGATAATGATATAAGAAATCGGATATTAAAAAAACATACATTAAAAGCTGTTATTAACATGCCAAAAGAATTGTTTCAACCAAATGCAATGACACATACAGCAATAGCTATATTTGAAACACATATTCCACATAATAATAAAGAAGTTATTTTTTACGATTTAAAAGATGATGGATTTGTATTATCTAAAAATAAAGGAAGAACAGATCGGTTAAATAAGTGGAAATTAATTAAAACAAAATTATTAGATGATTTACAAAATATTAATAATAAGCAAGATTATGTCACTATGTTAAAAATAAATATAAAAGAAGATGAAGAATGGATTATTCAAGCACACTCTAAAACAGATTATTCTAATTTATCAAACAAATCTTTTGAAAAAGCTATCAAGGAATATATTGTTTTTAAAACAAAATTACAGCTTAATTTGATAGAAAAAGATTTAGATGAAATAGAATTATTGGAAATACTAAATACAAATAATGTGTCCGCTAAATCATTTTTAGAGGAAAATAAATGATTAAGTTAGATAAAACTACATGGGTTGAATTTAATATTTCAAAGATATTCCATTTTGAGAGAGGAAAAAGATTAATAAAAGCAGATCAAGTTATTGGAAATATTGCATATATATCATCTACAAAAAATAATAACGGCATCGATAACTATATCACTCCACCAAACTATATGACTGTTTATGAAAACGCTATAACTTTAAATAATAGTGGTAGTGTAGGATATTGTTTTTATCATTCTTATAAATTTGTTGCTTCAGATCATTGTACAGTAATTAAAATTAAAGACAATAAAGTTAGGATGAATAATTATATAGCTTTGTTTTTAATACCAATAATCGAATCAATGCAAAACAAATACAATTTTGCTAGAGAAATAAATAATAACAGGTTGAGTAAAGAAACAATAAAACTTCCATCTATAGATAATAAAAATCCAAATTGGCGATTTATGGAAGATTATATAAAAGAAATGTCTAATACAATAACCTATAATAATAAAAATATTGTAGTAAATTATGAAAAAGAAACATTAAATACAAATAAATGGAAAGAATTTTATATCGGTGGACTAAATGGGATTTTTAATATAGAGAAAGGACAAGAGATTATCAGTGAATTAAAAAAAGGAACCATTCCATTAGTAAGCGCAACTAAATATAATAATGGATATATTGGAAAGTTTGAGCTATTTAATAAATTATTTCATAAAAATAAAATTACAATAGCAAGTAATGGAACGATTGGTAAAACATTTTTTCAGCAGAATAACTTTATTGCAACATCTGATATAAATGTTCTTAGTTTAAATAATATGAAATTAAATATCTTTATAGCTTTATTTATTTCAGTAATAATAGAAAAAGAAATGTTTAGATTTGAGTATGGTAGAAAGTGGGGAAAAGACAGAATGGAAAAGTCTAAAATTAAACTACCAGTAGATGAAAACGGGAATCCTGATTGGAAATTTATGGAAGATTACATAAAATCACTTCCTTATAGTAGTAATTTATAATTAATTGATATTTTATATGTAAAATAAAATACTGACAATCAATTCAAGCGGCTATAAAGAACCATACGATTTATTAATGTGCTGCTGCATAGCCGAAAAGTCAGTATTTATTATCAGCATACAGTATACCGATCGTATTATACAATATTGTATACAAACAATGGAGAATATAATGAAACCTCAATCAACACAAAAATGGTTTAAAGCATGGGCAAATGAATATGATAAAACTCTCGGCAGTATTGATCGTCATCATCAACTGCTTGATCGTGCAGTAGCAGTATCGGGTGTCTGCGATGGTGCACATGTGCTTGATATCGGCTGCGGTACAGGGCTATTAAGTTTAAAATTTTTAAATGCAGCAGCATGCACCATAACCGGTATTGACAATTCCAAAGAAATGCTTCGGATCTGGAAAGATAAAATAAAAAAATTGAAGCTTTCCGATAGAGCAACATGTTCGTATGCCGATGCGGCAAAAATACCGTTTAAGAAAAACACCTTTGATATTGTCGCCTCAACCGTTACGCTGCATCATGTAAAAAACAAACAACCGGTAATCAATAAAATACATACACTGCTTAAATCCGGCGGACAATTTATTATTGGTGATCTTGATGTTGATACGTCCGGAAAATTAACTGACACAAAACGATTGCGGCATATTATGGATTATCTGAAAGAAGAATTAACACTCGCACTGCAAGACGGCGGCATACGAGCATTCAGTCGAATGTATGACAACGGGAAAAAACATATTCTGAATGATGGTGAGTATTGTATTAATTTTCGACAATGGAAAAAACTCTGCAGCAATGCCGGATTCAAGAATATCTCAATTCAGTCAATTCCTTCATTCAAATGGCTCAAAGTATTACGATGTGAGAAACGATAATATACTAATTGATAACACTCCTTCTGGTATCAAGAATATGAACGTGATAAAATATAATAATGCAGTATATGCTTTCATTACGGGAGGTCATCATGTGCTTCTGCAAATCAAATAAAAACTCTTTTGTACATTTGTTACATCGGCACTCCCTGCTGATCATTGTTATCAGTATGTGCTGCGGTTTCATTTTTCTTTCAGCATGCGGTTCAATTGTCAGTCCGGCTTCACCTGCCCATTGTATCGGTACAGAATTACCCCAGCCACAGGGTCAAATACCTGCATCAGACTGGAACGGCAGATTGCGCGGAGGTATCCTATTTCCGTACGATCCGAAATCAAAATTTATTGATGCTGTCAGTATATATCGTATGAACGTCATTCAACTGAATTGTGGTGATAATCAGTATGATTTGCCCGCTGATTCAAATGAACATTATTTATATGGAAACATAAATAATTTTACGGTAATCCGGCAGGATCATCTTGCGCAGCTTGATACAATATCACAATGGGCACAGGAGCTCGGATTTAAAATTATTATTGATCTGCATCAGGCGCCGGGACGTAAATGGTCTGATGATAAAGATTATCGTTTGCATCAGGATACTCAGTATCATTCCATGATGAGTAATTTTTGGCGTCAAATGGCACAGCATTTTCTCGGCAATACCAATGTTATTGCATTTAATCTTATGGATGAACCGTATTATGCGGCACATGTTGTTGAAAATCATGAAGTCGCAAGTGCGAATTATTATCCGGCGCAAGAAGAAATAGATTATTATATTGAACAAACCGAAAACACACCTGCTGATTTAAATCTGCTGTATAAAACAGTTATTGCAGGTATTCGTGCAGTTGACCCGACGCGGGTTATTACTATTGAACCGGATATGTGGGGGGATGCAGGGTATTTACGTGCCCTTGATCCGGATAAAATCGGCATTACTTCGGATCCGAATGTTATTATAGAATGGCATTTCTATAATCCGCATATATATACTCACCAGCAGCCGGCACTAAGAAAAAAATATCCCGGCACGATGCTGACTTTCAGAGAAAAACAAATCTGGAATCGTGAAACTATCAATACATATTTCCAATTAGTAGAAACATGGCGAAAACAATACAATATCCCTGCACAACGCATATTTCTTGGAGAGTTCAATGTTTGCCGCTGGGCAACCGGTGCTGAACGCTGGGCACAAGATGTACTTGAATTGGTTGAAATATATGGGTATCATTGGACATATTATTCATTCCGTGAAGACGATTGGAATGTATTGGATAATGAACTTGGTCCGAACAGATTAAATCGCAGTAACCGATACTTTGCTCCGCTCATGCAGATATATTACGATTTCTTTTTAAGGAATGAATAATGAACCGCTCTATTTGCTTCATCATAATTATGCTTATAGTGAGTTTATCAATCGGAATACATACGACATATGCACGGTTTAATATTGATTACGGTATAGCATACTCCGGTCAAATGCATTTTGATTCAGAATTAAATTGCCGCTGGAAACCTGCAAAAGCATACAATTGGTATATATCAAGCAGGCTTATCGGTTATCATTCGATGTATCTGTATTCTCCTTCAGCAATGACATGGACGCCGCTCTTCTCCTATGCAGTAATACGCTCAGTGATATCAACAACATATGCAACCGGCGGATGCATGGCATTATTAAAAACAATTGAATATACTGCACGTAATTCTGATTATGTTGATTATGATAAAACCTTTTCCGTACAACCATATATTGGTATAACCCATACAATACATGTATCAAAAAAATGGGATATTGAATTACCGTTCGGGGGTACGTTTTTTCAAGACGGCATGTGGGTATCAGGTGAAATGATTATGCTATTTCATGCATCTTCTCATAACCATGCAATTCGCAATAAAATGTATTTCGCAACCGGAGTACGCTGGATAGGAGCATTTGTTTACGCGAACGACTACTCGGAAAACGCCCTCTGGCTGCCGCTGCGAATCGGATATTATTTTTAATAATACGGAGAGTCAGATAATTACCGGCAGATACTATCACCGATTATTGTATTGACGTATCTAAAACATACAATTCTTGCACTGCTGGTAATAATAACAACACATAAATAGTGAAAATACGATTATAACATCGCTCTCGGATAAAAATAAAACCAATATTTGTGGAGCTGAGGGGGATCGAACCCCTGACCTCATGAATGCCATTCATGCACTCTCCCAGCTGAGCTACAGCCCCGATATACTGCGCCGATACTCATATCATTATGTATTGCATACCATCTGAATCTATGATATGTAGTATCGTATATGCAATTACAAAAAGTAATTCGGCAACAGTAAAGAATATATTTGCGTAAAGCATCTCTTATGTCAAGTAAAAAAACATTTCCGAATGATTTCCTGAATCAACCGGTACATTTTTCATTGCGATTTGATGCGCCTCGTCCGGCGCATGAAAATATGGCATGTGATGAAACGGTATTGCATTCAACAATTCAGTATTGTACGATACCTATACCGAATACTGCAAATACCGGTTCTTCGACAGCATCTTTTTCGATAATACTCCGTAATTATGGCTGGACCCCTGCAGCAGTATCATTCGGATATCACGAAACAATCCATTCGCGTATTAACCTGCATGCAATAAAAAAGGATGGGCTTGATATTGTTCGCCGGTTCAGCGGAGGACGCAGTGTTCTTCATGATCAGGAATTGACCTTCGCAATTGTTTTTCCGCTTAATATACTGCAGAATCCGACACATACCGGGGCATTTACTTTTTGCAGTGAATTATTTATGCATATGTTTAATTCATTCGGAATAACAACTCATATGATTACGCGACCGCACCGTCCGGCAACCCACGATTGTTTTAATACCGCATCACAATTTGAACTGGTTGATACGCAGGGCAGAAAAGTAGTTGGTTCGGCACAGCGTATTACTGAAGGAGTTGTACTGCATCATGCAGCAATTCCCTTCAAACAGTCATCGTTTTCATTATCGGATTATCTCCCCGTTCCGAAGTATTGTATTAATAATGATTTTATTGACAAGTATTCAGATAAAACATTTACCGAAATGCAGCAATTATTGCGTACTGTGCTTTTTACGATACTCCCATCAGCAGCGGAAGAGCAGTCCCCTGCCCCCACTGCTGATTTACTGCAGCAGTATACCAATGAATCATTTTTATTCAGAAAATAATTAATGCCGGCACTATACTTATTCTGCACGTGCAGGATGTTTCCCAATAACTCAAGTATATTTTTATTGTAATCAGGTTGCCATTACGGCATGTCTTATACTTTTGGTAAAACGGTATTTGTTTTTTGTGACGAAACAATAATCATTAGTATCACGGTAATACTGATAAGAAACATTGGCAGTGAATATGCCATACCTGCGGTTAACCATCCCAACCGCCACTGATCCGGTTCCCGAACAAATTCAATACAAAATCTAAACAACCCATATCCGCCTATCATGGTGAATGTCGGGATACCCGGTTTCAGTCGTGTATTATTTTTTGTAAGCTTCCATACGAAAAATACAAGCCAGAATAATACAAAACCTTCAAGAAAAGCTTCGTATAATTGTGAGGGATGACGTGGGGCAGTAAATAAATGCGGCGGATATAACAATTCATTTGTTATTTCCGATCCTGATTCTTTAACCGTATCCATCCAGCGAGCATATAAATGCTTCCATGCACGATATCCGCCGGCTTCCGGATACCGCGGAAAACGCATGCCAATCCAACTGCTGGTTCTTCGACCCCATAATTCCGCATTTACAAAATTCCCAAGCCGTCCGAAAAAAAGCCCCCATGCGGCAGGGACGACAATATAATCAGACAATTGCAGAAACGTAAAATTATACTTTTTACAAAATAGCAATAATCCCACAATAACTCCGGTAATACCGCCATGAAATGCCATTCCCATTAATCCGGTCATCTCAACACCACCGGCGGGGAAAATATTAATCGCTGCAATGATAAATAAAGAAGCAAGAATAATGAGTATACCAATTAATACCGATGCATACTTCTTTTTATTTGAATCAATTCGCGCTTCTTTTAGTGCACCGGGACCACCCAGTAATAAAAACAACAATCCGCCGAAAAGCGAAATAAAAAACATATAATTAAATACTGTTTGACCCTGCATGATAAATCCGAATATTTCCCACGGTGCTTCAATAAATGTTAACGGACTATATAAAATAAAAAAACCAAACCGCCCCCCAAGGATAATCCCTAAAGTGATATATAACGCAAGGTCATATAAACCGCCATTATCATCAATCGGCATTTTTAAATCCCCGCGTTTTATAAAGTGACGCATAGTTACAAACCAAACAAAAATACCAATTAAATACATTACACCATACCATCGAAGATTCCCAAGGATAGGAATGTTCGGATTAAAAACAAACGGTGAAAGCCATTGCGGATACTGCATATTCTACCTCATATAACGTTATTGAATCTGAGTATACATACCCGCATTATATCAGTCAATTAGATGTTTTAAAAGCAGAAGATACAAAATATTAAGGATACCCTACAGTAATACTATTATTGATATAGTGTTTTATTATATAATTGCACTGCAGGGATAGTGATATTGTATTAGTACATGCAGCGAGAATTATATCTCTCTTATTGTATCTTATTGTATTAGACAAGAAAAACATGTATCCGTTTCAGCAGTGTTTATTATAATCCAATACAGCACTATCCATTAAAAAATGAACAAACTATATAATTAAACCATTCACAATAAACATTATTCTCGTATTGGATGCGGACAGTTTGTTTTTTGTTTACATGTTCCGCAGTGCGCCCCCATCCATATTCTGTCAAAGTAATCGGATACCGTATTAATCGTCGCAGTATCGGTTGTAATAATACCGGCTTCAAAATTCCTTGCATTAGAATTTTTAGCGCCCATTCCGGCACCGGTAAAATTTGCACTGCCGATATATGCACTTCGTCCATCGATAATGACCATTTTAGCATGATTACGCGGACAAACTTGTAATTCAAAATTTTCATTCTGCGCAGCTGCATGCTGATCCCACTGTGCATCAAACGAGCGCGAAGGATTGCCGGAACAAAGAACTCTGATGTTTACCCCTTCATGCAGTAATTTATCAAAAAGAAAAAACACGGATGCATATGATTTTCCAAATGGTATATGCAAATTTTTAATATTCGCTGTTGCAATCCATATATATTTTTCTGCAAGTGGTAATGCTGTTTTGATAATTGAAGAATAAATATCAATATCAAAAATGATTTTTGTTTTTGAGTTCATAGTAGTATCGTATTACATCATCATTACTGACAGAGTCAAGAAAATATCACTATAATAATAATACCGTATTCAATTCTTTTATGTCAGCTGCAGTATACCGCCTCACTACCAAAATTCGGTGCATGATTAATACATTATATGCATATATGATGATATATAAAACAAATACCCGCCTGCAAAACAGTGATATCAAACGAACGGAATGTAGCACTGCCGTGTATCAATATACTTTAAAATAATACCGCGCAACCGGTGGAGGATGATATCAAACGAACGGAACGTATCACTGCATGCTTTAAAATAAGTAACCGCCGGTATCCCCGACGGTTGCTTTCATGTCTGCAATTATTACACCTTGACCCTGACTGTTTATTCTATAACTACTCTGTGATTATTTACACATACTGTAAAAATCACACCACAATTACAACGTAATTCCCTGCTTCCCCCGGAATGCGCTCAGGCTTTGTCAGCCTGTCTCTCTAACAAAACCTTCCCGCCCGTGCATCTCAGGTCAGGGCTGCTTGTCAGAGAGCCCCTCTCCCCTCTTATACAACCTCGCGAACAACCATCAGGCGTGGCGTCCGCCGCCGTCAGCCATCTTCACGCAGCATGCCTCAGGTTT
>Ga0256845_1000128_pt1 | contig 67998 bp, 56 predicted proteins | sample RiftiametaG_FD_189101 | JGI IMG/M metagenome (GOLD analysis project Ga0256845, IMG submission 189101) | Tube worm associated microbial communities from hydrothermal vent at the East Pacific Rise, Pacific Ocean - Riftia | ecosystem: Host-associated > Annelida > Integument > Unclassified ...
GCAATACTACCGCCTACCCGATGTCTTCTATGTCTTTTTCAGGGTGTGAGCCTTTTAATGTCCCTGGGAAACATGGTGGTAAGCCTGATGTTATCAACACCGAGAAGCCTTGCTGTTATTCTTTCTAGGCCAATAGCGAGACCTCCGTGGGGCGGCAGACCATACTTGTGCGCCTGCAGATAGCTTTCAAAGTCGTCTGGATTCAACCCCATTGAGATCATCTTGTCGACCTGTTCCTGATAGTCGTTGATTCTCTGGCCACCTGTTGTAATTTCCAACCCCCTGAACAGAAGATCGAAACTAAGTGTGGTTCCCGGATTATCAGGATCATCTTTGGTGTAGAACGGCCTCTTCTGTGTTGGGAAATGGGTAACAAACACAAAGTCGCTGTTCCAGTGTTCTGCTGAATATGAGCAAAGGGCTCTCTCTTCGTCAGGCTCAAGATCAGGTTCACCGGAGTAGTCGCCTCCTGTTACACTGCCTGCTATCTCATGGGCTTCCAGGAGGGTAACCACAGGAATATCTTCATCTATAACAGGTACATCAGCACCAAGCAGGGCTATTTCCGGGTCACAGGTTTCCCTGATGAAATCAAAACAGTACTTAAGCAGTGCCGTTTCCATCAGCATAACATCAGTATGGTCTTTCACAAAACCCATTTCGAAATCAAGAGAAGTGTATTCGTTTATGTGCCGGCTTGTCTGATGGTTTTCCGCCCTGAATACCGGGCCTATTTCAAACACTCTCTCGTATATTCCAACGCCCATCTGCTTGTAGAACTGGGGAGACTGGGCAAGGTATGCAGGTCTGCCGAAGTAATCAAGTTTGAAGATATTTGCGCCTCCCTCGGCACCGGCAACACCAATTTTGGGAGTGCGTATTTCTGTAAAACCCTGCACACGAAGAAAATCTGCGAAAGCCCTTGCGAAAGCCTCTGCAATCTTCAATCTGGCTCTTTCCACAGGATGGCGCAAACTTACCGGCCTGAGATCAAGGTTCGTATCTATGTGAAGATCAAGAATTTTCTTCGAAAGATCTACAGGAGGATGTTCTGCAGGAGCCGATACCAGTTCCACAGTCTCCACCTGTATTTCCACACCAGCGGGGTTTATAGACTTGTCTTTGATCTTCGCCTTCTTCACCATTCCAGTTATCTGAACAGACTGTTCTTCGGCAAGCTTGTCTATGAGCTCTTCATTCCCGTCCCGGCCGATCACACACTGAAGCAGCCCATCGTGACGGCGAATCACTATGAACGCTCCCCAGCCCAGACGGCGGATTCTCTGGATCATTCCATGAACTGTAACCTTCTGCCCATCCATTTCGGCAAGTTCGGCCGCAGTAGCCAGTTTCTGGTCGGTATCGGTCGATACTCTGTACATCAATCATCTCCCGTGTTCTGTTCAGTGTTCCTTATCAGGCGATTCGGTGCTCCTGCGAAATGAGCACGAACCTCTTTGATAACTTTTTCCAGCACATCAAGCCTCAGGAATATACTAGCTGGAATGTTGTCCACCTTTGACATTTTGTAGCGAAGACGCCTGAAGTCATTCTGCATTCTCAAGGCAACTGGCTGATAGTAGGTGCGGGAACGCTCTCTGAACAGACGCAGTGCTTTACCACCCTCTTCAAGGGCAGCCTCTTTCTCAAGCTGAAAAGACTGGCGAAGTCGAATAACAAACTTCTCATCGAACCGGATTTCCGCCTCTATCTCTGCAGCTGTTTTAAGATTTCCACTCATGTTCAGGTTGCCTTATATTCTGCTGTTAAAATCCACCACCTGTGGAACAGTAACAAAGATAGCAAATAACCCCTGAGGAGGGAAGATGAGGATACTTGTTGTAAATCCCGGTTCAACTTCAACTAAGATTTCAGTGTTTGAAAACGAAGAAGAAATCTGGGACCTTAAGCTATCGCACTCACAGAAAGATCTGTCTCCCTTCGGAACGAATATCTTTGAACAGTACGGTTTCAGGCGTGATGTAATTGTTTCCGCGCTGAAAGAAGCAGGCTACCCTGTTGAAAGTTTCCACGGAATTGTGGGCAGAGGAGGGCTTGTAAAACCCATCCCTGGAGGCACTTACCTTGTAGACGATCATCTTCTGAAAGACCTTGAAACTGGAATCCTGGGTCAGCATGCATCCAATCTGGGCGGCCCTATCGCTGCGGAGCTTGCAAAAACTGCAGGGTGTGATGCCTTTATTGTTGATCCAGTCGTGGTTGATGAGATGGAGCCTGTCGCTAAGTTTTCGGGAAACCCTCTTATAGCCCGGAAAAGTATTTTTCATGCCCTGAATCAGAAGGCTGTTGCCAGAAAAGCCGCAGATGAACTTGGTGTTAAGTATGCTGAATCTAACTTTGTGGTTGTACACCTCGGCGGAGGCATCAGTGTAGGAGCACACAAAAAAGGGCTAGTTGTGGATGTTAACAACGCCCTGGATGGAGACGGGCCATTTACTCCTGAAAGATCAGGAGGCGTGCCAGCTGGCGATCTTGTAAAACTTTGCTTCTCTGGAGATTATTCTCTGGACGAAATCAAAAAGATGATCAAAGGGCACGGTGGTATAGTAGCCTACCTTGGAACCAACGACATGATGAAGGTTGAAGACAAAGTAATGGCAGGAAATGCTGAATGGCTTGCAGTGTACAGAGCAATGGCATATCAGATCGGTAAAGAAACCGGTGCCATGGCAGCCGTTCTAAAAGGACGGGTGGATGCTGTTGTGATTTCAGGTGGAATAGCCTACGACAAACAGTTCATCAGCTGGCTCAGGGAAATGGTGGAATTCATCGCGCCGGTAGTTGTTTACCCAGGCGAAATGGAAATGGAAGCTCTCGCTCTGGGTGCATTGAGAGTTCTCCGGAGCCAGGAGACACCCAGATCTTACAATCCCGAATAATCGGAGGAAAACAGATATGAGTAACAACTTCGACCAGGCGAAAAAAGCATGGGAAGACGGCGTTCTTGCAAAAGTGCTTGGAAGATTCCCCGAACGGAAGAAAGAGTTCGTAACAGGCTCCGGCAATCCCGTTGAAAGAGTTTATTACCCGCAGAACCCAGACGAAAACTACCTGACAGAGTCCGGCTTTCCCGGAATGTATCCCTATACCAGAGGGGTTCAGCCAACCATGTACAGAGGCAGGTTCTGGACAATGCGGCAATACGCAGGGTTCGGGAGTGCTGTGGAATCCAACAAGAGGTACAGGTACCTGCTTGATGCAGGCCAGACAGGGCTTTCGGTTGCATTCGATCTTCCCACACAGATCGGTTACGATTCTGATCATTCGCTGTGCGCCGGAGAGGTTGGCAAAGTAGGTGTGGCTATAGACAGTCTTTCAGACATGGAGCTTCTCTTCAAAGACATACCTCTGGGCAAAGTTTCAACGTCCATGACCATAAACGCTCCTGCCGCTGTTCTGCTGGCCATGTACATTGTGGTTGCCGAGAAACAGGGGGTTCCAACAGAGAAGCTCAGGGGAACCATACAGAATGACATCCTGAAAGAATACATGGCCAGAGGCACATACATTTTCCCGCCCAAGCAGTCCATGAGGCTGATAACAGATATCTTCGGGTTCTGCCGTGAAAGTGTTCCTATGTGGAATACTATTTCCATCAGTGGATACCATATTAGAGAAGCAGGCAGTACGGCTTCTCAGGAAGTGGGTTTCACCATTGCAGATGGAATTGCCTATGTACAAGCCGCCACAGAAGCAGGCCTGAGTGTAGATGATTTCGCACCAAGGCTGAGTTTCTTCTTCAATGCCCACAACGACCTTCTCGAGGAGGTATCTAAATACCGTGCAGCCAGAAGAGTGTGGGCAAAGGTGATGAAGGATAGATTCGGAGCGAGTAATCCCAAGAGCCTTATGCTCAGGTTCCATACGCAGACAGGTGGCTCAACCCTTACAGCCCAGCAGCCAGACAACAACATAGTGAGAGTTGCAATACAAACCCTTGCTGCAGTTATGGGCGGCACTCAGAGCCTTCACACAAACAGCCGCGATGAGGCTCTTGCTCTTCCAACAGAGCACGCAGTAACCATCGCTCTTCGTACTCAGCAGATTGTGGCTTATGAAAGCGGCGTAACAAACACAGTAGATCCTCTTGCAGGCAGCTATTTCGTAGAAAACCTTACCGACAGAATTGAAGAAGAAGCAATGAGCTATATCGCCAGCATTGATGCTATGGGCGGTATGGTGAAAGCAGTTGAGGAGGGGTATCCTCAACGCCAGATCCAGGATGCCGCCTACGAATACCAGAGGGGAATTGAATCGGGAGACCGCGTTGTGGTGGGTGTTAACAAGTTCCAACAGGAAGAGCCGCCTCCATCAGGTCTTCTCCGTGTTGACCCTGCTGTTGAAGCAGCGCAGAGGAAGAAACTTGAATCAGACAAGGGAGCCAGAGACAATGTCAGAGTAAAGAAGACACTGTCTTTTCTTCGGGAAACAGCCAGATCTTCCGGCAACCTTATGCCCTCTATTATTGACTGTGTGAGATGCTATGGAACACTTGGTGAGATATGCGGTGTTCTCCGGGAGGAGTTCGGAGAATATCAGCCCAAAACTGTGGTATAGGAAAACTATCTGTTTTCTTCAGGGGCAGTTAATCTTTCTGCCCCTGCTTCCTTCTGCTGCTTCTCATTTGTTTGGCCTGCCAATCAAGTGATATGGAATGTATAACACCTAGTAGCATGTTTTATTTATCATATTTTCGATCAATGCACAGGATTCTCAAAACTTGACGTAACATCGTGCAGTTATTATGCTTCATTCGGTGTTTTTTTCAACATACAGAAAGGGGGATCATGAAAACTGTTTTCGTTGTTCTAACTGTTGCAGTTGCGGCATTCGCCGGAAATGCTCAGGAAACTATTGGCGATTACACTGGTGTTGTTTCCGGCCCTGGTGGCGGTGTTGGAGGGTGGGATTACCCTCTGGCTGTACTCTTTGACAATGGACCATTTGTCACAGGTGCCGGAGCTGGTTCCAGCGGAGCTGACATATCTGAAATGGGCACAGATGAACAGGTGTACGGTTTTGGTATTCAGCATGCTAATGGTACTATGATTGCCGACCAGTTTACGATTCCAACCGGAGACACCTGGTCCATAGACAAGATAACGACCTTTGGCTACCAGACAGGGTCAGGTACTACTTCAACCATCACAGGCGTTTATCTTACAATATGGGATGATCCTCCCGATACTGGTACTCTTGTTTACGGCGACCAGGCAGCTAATGTTATGACAAGCACAACCTGGACCAACTGTTACCGTGTTAGCAACGGCGATGCATCAAACACAGACAGGCCTATTATGGCTAATATCTGTGATCTCACTCCTTTCTCCCTTGGTGAGGGAGAGTACTGGCTTGTTGTTCAGCTCGACGGATCCGCCTCTTCCGGCCCGTGGTCCAACCCTGTCACCATTTCCGGTCAGCCATCAACAGGCGATGCAATTCAGAAGACCTCTTCTGGTTGGGCACCGCTGAGTATGAGCACAACCAATCAGGGTGTTGGCCTTCCGTTTATCATCGAGGGTACTAGCACAGCTCTTAGCAGAACAAGTTGGGGTGGAATTAAAACATCCTTCTAGTTGTAATCCGGTATTATTGGATGAGATCGGTTTCACCGGTCTCATCCTTTTTTATAATACAACAGTGATTGTTTCTCACCACATAAGAGTTGGAGATTGTTTGCGCAAAGTAATTTTTGTTCTTCTTTTCGTCATCTTCCTTTCATGTACTTCCAAACCAGAAGGTTCCACCTGGCTTATAACAACCGCATCTGAGGTTATTTCAGTATCTCAGGCAGGTGACATATGGAACAGCCTGGAGCAACCGGAGAAAAATGCCTTTATTGCTGCCAGCAGCCCTGTCGGAAACTATGTTTCCAACCTAGGCACTAAAACTATTCTTTTTGAAGAAATAGACAATGAATTGTATCTAAATTCTGATGTGGTTGAATCCATGAAGAAATGCTGGATCAGAAATGCCTCATTAAGGGCCTATACCGATTCACTGTCTTCCTCCACTGAAAGCGAAATTACACCCAGTGATATTTCAAACTACATGGATCTTCTTGGAACTGTTGTATGGTTCTCTTCAGAGCCCGGGGCATCCGTTGGCCCTGTTCGGCTTCCAGACCTGCCGTGGCCTCTGGCATTCGCTCTTGACAGCATGACTTCAGGCTCTTCTGTTGAGATCAATGGTATTATTTATACTCTTGATTCTTGCGTTACATCTCGCAGAAGAATAAACAGCGATAGTATTTCTGATTACACCTTTGCTGTTTCAAGCCTTACTAAAAGCCGGGTAAGAAGAACCCTGAATCAGTTCACCACAGAAGACATGAATGATTTTTCTCTGGATTCTGCATCTGTTGTTGCCTGGTTCACGCACTGCAACAACTATTCAGAACAAAACCAGGTTCTGGCCCACTGGCATACAGGCACAATTACTGCTGATGAGCTTGACGGCATCGCAGCATTCATTTCTCTGAGCCGGCCATTTATTGAAATTGATCCCGTACAAATGTATTCCATACTAAAAGAGCAAGCGGAACTGGCTGTTATTGAAAACCTGTACTCATCCCTATATCCTGCAGATTATTCTGATATTCTTCTTCACGCAAACAGGTTTGCTGTTGATATATCAACGGAAATGCTGTTTGATGATAGTGTTTCCAGTAAAATACTCGTTACAGATTCCATGGTTGCTGAAGGGTACCTTGGAATGGAATCAATTCCCGAAGTTCCAGAGACCCGAACCTTCTTTTCTTTAGCCACAGCGGAAGAAACAACCTGCCATGAATTACTCTCGGTGGGCTGCACTGACAGCCTGATAACTAAATCGGATTGCACCGGGTACTACGGGTTTCTTTCGCCTGGCAGCAATATATTGTCTGAACCTGTTACCGCTTCAGAGCTGCCAGAAGCTCTTTCAATGGAACTGTTTCGCCTTAGTAACGCTGATACACTGTGGCACGGTCCTGTTCGACTGAATCAGGACCTGTTTGTTATTTACAGATTGAATCAGATCTTTCCTGCACATCCCGTTGCATTTGAAGATATAAAAGAATCTATCAGGCACAGGCTGTTTATTCATAAACAGGAACAAATGGAGATGGACTGGATCTGTGAACTGGAAAGCAAACATAACCTTGAAATCAATTACGAAGTACTTGGCGATCTACCGTCTGATATTTCCTCGTGGTCGGAACTGTAATCCCGGGGACAGGATCAGCGTATATCCTGCCCCCGTTGTTTGATCTATCTGATTATACAGAGTTTTTCAACAGCAGCACAATCTGAGCTTCCAGCTCTTACAAGATACACACCTGTGTTAAGGTCGTTTATTGTTTCACTGTTTTGACCTTCTGCAACTTCTCGACCGCTCATATCAAATATCGTAAAGTCACCCGTGGTAGAAATCGTCACAACACCACATGCAGGATTGGCACTGAAAAGTATTGATGGAACCTGTTCAGATAAATCGTCTTCTACACCAAGCATATGCATGGCTGGCATTATCGTGGGATCGCCGAGAAGAACCATTCCAAGATGCCAGTATTGTTCACTCTGGCTGAAACCACCGCTAATTATGTAATTCCACCAGGCTTTGTAGGCCTCGCCAAGGCTGTTTCCGTTGCCAAGAGGAGAGTAGAACTGAGCGAACTGAAGCATCGCTCCGCTTTTGGTGCTGCCAACAGCGGCAAGCCCTTTGTCTGTTCCAAATGCGTAGGTACAACCCATACACCAGTTTTGTGTAAAACGACAGTTAGAGCAGGAAAACAGATTGTAGAACCTTGTTGGAGGCTTGTCATGCCATATATGACCACTTGTGGTCACCGGCCCAGGACTCCAGTAATGCCCCGTTGGGCTAGAATGAACAAACGGGCTTATCCATGTATAACCTTCCTGAAGCCTGTTCTGCCTGTAGTCTGTTCCATTGGTACTGTCTTTCTGTTTAACAAGTTCAACATCATTATACAGGTTGAGCATTGCACTTCGGTACAGGTTCCCCCAGTCTGCCCAGTCATCATCTACGTAACAAAGAGCTCTGGGACTTGGGTCACCGTTGAGACGCCATTCATGGAGCCTTAACAGGTAGGCATCTATCAGGTCGTACTCGTCGCCCAGAAGGATAACACTTGTTGTTATTCTTCCAGCGTATATCTCGGGAAACAGGTCTCCGCTCCAGCCATCGTATATACTGTCCTGACCGGCGGTTCCAATGCCGGGATAACCTATCCAGTTGTCTTCCCATACACCATCCAGGTCCATGTAGAAATAATCACTTGGGAAAGTTTCATTCGATTTTCCATCTTTGTCGCCTGTTGTGCATGACCACGGAGCCGGAATATCACCTACAAAAACCACACCCTTGAGGCCATCAGCATACAACCCTGAAAGCCACGATCTTATTGCAACAGGGTCAGCGTATGTAATTTCAACAACGGCAGTGGTGTTCCCCTCGTTCTGTATATCTGCAACCCACTGGTTTACCAGATCGGAGTCAAGGCTGTCTGACATGTTCTCTTCCATGATTACAAGAAACTCTGTACCACGAACCTCGCCGGTAACAGGCATTACCCGAAGATCGGTAAATACCGGCTTTTCCTGCCTGTACTCTGCGTAAGTGCCCGACTGAAAGTCGGGGTCTGGGTTTACCGTTAAGGGTGTTTCATCGTAAACACCGGCAATCAGTAGCATAATCAACAGAGGCATAGTTTCTCCTAACGCAAGTACCGGGCAAGATCCAGATATCTTACTGCCAGCTCCATAGCTGGAAGAAGTATGGTGGAAATTACGCCAAGGAATAAAAGGCCAAACACAATAAACATACCGTACCGCTCCAGCTTCATGTAGTGCCTCAAAGCTCTTCCCTTAAGGAAACGAGCAACAATTCTGCTGCCGTCAAGGGGCGGTATGGGAATGAGGTTAAAAACCATAAGCATAACATTAATCAGGGAGACCCAGGCGAAAGTCTTCGCCAGAAATGATGGCAGAAGACTGCCTGACAGATGAAGAACAACACTGAGAGCAATGGCGATTGCAAGGTTGGTTGCAGGGCCAGCCATAGCCACAAGCATCATTCCCTTCCTGGGGTTTCTGAAAAAAGCTGGATTAACTGGAACAGGCTTCGCCCAGGCAAAAAGAAACGGAGATTTTGTCATGATCAGTATTGCCGGGAGGATTATCGTTCCGAAAAGATCCACATGTACAATCGGATTGAACGAAAGCCTTCCCATTCGGGAAGCCGTAGGATCCCCAAGCCTGTAAGCAACAAAGCCGTGAGCAATCTCGTGGCAGACGACACTGAAAAAAACCATCACGAGAACCAGGGGCATTTCCAGCAAAACCCTACCTCCTTCTTCCAGCCAGAAGCAACCAGACCATCTGTCCGACGGCGGCAAGTGCGCTGGCTACATAGGTTAATGCTGCTGCAGTTAGAACCTTCTTCACGCCGGCAACATCAGAATGGGAAAAGCCACGCTCTTTTTCAAGCCAGTTAACAGCTCTGGCACTGGCATTGAATTCAACAGGCAGCGTTACCAGCTGAAAAGCAAGAGCCGCGCCGTACAGAACAATACCGACATATATCAGGTTGGTCATGTGAAAGAAAAACCCACCGATAAGCAGAGGAAACAGCATTCTGCTTCCGAAATTTGCCACTGGAATAAGGGCAGTTCGGAATTTCAATGGAGCGTAGCCCATGGCATGCTGAACAGCATGACCTGCCTCGTGGGCAGCTATGCCAATTGCAGCCACAGAATCACTTCCGTAAACACCGCTTGATAAGCGCAGAACTCCGGACCTGGGATCGTAGTGGTCGGTTAGCCTACCCTGAATCTGTTGTATATCAATGTTGGCAAGCCCGTAGTTGTCTAGAATACTGCGAGCCATGGAAGCACCAGTAAGGCCCATTCCATTGCGCACCCGACTGTAGCGGTTGAACGTTGAGTTAACTTTTGACCTGGCAACCATACCAAGAATGAAAGCAGCAACGATAATAATCATGCCTGCGTTCATATCGTACATCATCTGGAACAGCATGTTCGTTCACCTTTCACTTTCTGATACTGTATGCAATTCATTTTCCATACGTATCTGAAAGCATACTACAAACATAAGCAATCGTAAGCCAAAACTGCGTCAATTCTGCACAAAGTCGGCACACCGAACACAGGTTCTGTGCCGCGTTGAGCTTTTCAGAGCTCTTTCAACCGGTTTTCTGAGTGCAGGCAGATCCTTTACATGAAGAGCCAACCTGAAAACGTTCTCTCTTGAAAAAACTGCAGGGCCAGCAGATGCCCAGAACTTGCTGCACAGCCTCTTCCACGAGGTTCGGCTTGCAAATACCACCGCTGGTACTGTGAGCCTCTCCGTGCCCGAGAATTCGATGGACCACCTGTTCTCTATCCACTTGAAAGGATACTGTTTCAAAGCCTCCCTGGTTCCTCTGCTATAGATCCATGCAGGTGCTGTAAACCCCGAAGGAGGTCTGCCCAGAACATCCGACATAATTCTGTATCCCTCATCGATTCTATTTTCTGCCTCGGCAGCTTCCAGCTGAAGAAACTCTCCTTCTCCTTTTGTTAAAAAACTACCCTCTATAGAAAACCTGCCGGAGTCACCAAGGTGATACAGCCCGTGCTGAGCAATTTCAACACCAGCGCTGCTCAGTTCGCGAAGCCATGAGCAAAAATCAGGAAATCTGTCGATCCGCCCGGTGTTGTGATAATCTGGAACCACCAGCATGGTAAAGTTCGCACCGGTTCTCTGCATTATCAAACCGACCAGAGCTTTTGATCGCTCAAACATCACCGGTGTAACATCGTGCAGAGAAACAAGAACTTTCTTCACTAACGGATTGTATCCCCGGGTTTAGCGTCAGACCCGGGTTCCAGCAGGAACACACCGGATTCTCCATCACTTGCCATAAGCATCCCGTGGCTTACAACACCACAGAGTTTCGCCGGTTTAAGATTGCAGACCACGGCGACAAGGCGGTCTTGAAGCTGTTCCTTTGTGTAGTACGGTTTCATCCCCGCCACAACGGTTCTCACCATATCCCCTGTATCCACCTCAATTTTGTAGAGTTTCTTTGCCTTTTTTATATCCTCAACGCTGAGGATTCTACCCACTTTGAACTCAATTTTCAAAAAATCCTCAAAATCGACCAGTGGCGTGGGCTGCTCTTCAGCAGGTTTCTCCTGTTCGTTCATTACCCCTTCAAACCCTTCTTCCAGCTTACTGAAAAGTATTTCGGCACTGTTTAAACTGTGACCCGACTCGAGCAGAACCCTGCCGGCATCAGACCATTTCAGGTTTTTAAGCCCGAACATTTTCCGAATTCTCCCTGCGGAAAACGGTATGAAGGGTTCGAAAACCACCGCAAGAGAGGCACATAGATTCAGACAGGAAGCAACTGTAACAGCACACTGATCGGGATCTGTATTCAGTGACTTCCAGGGCTTCTGTGTATCGAAATACCTGTTCCCTTCCCTGGCGAGATCCATTGCCAGAGCTACCGCTTTCTTAAACTTGAACGACTCCAGCAGAAAGGCAATTTCTTCGGCAGTTCCTGCGGCTTCTGCAAGCAATCTCTCATCCGGGCTGGCATCGGGAACTTTCCCGCTAAACTTGCTTGCTGTAAACTTCAGCGTTCTGTTAACAAAGTTGCCCAGAACATCCGCCAGTTCGTTGTTTCTTGACCTGTACTCAGTCCACGAGAAGTCGGAATCTCTTGTCTCCGGTGAATTCACTGCCAGGGCGTAACGCATGGGATCAGGCGAGAAGTGCTTGAGATACTCGCCCATGCCTATTCCCGTACCCCGACTGGTGGAAAACTTCTGCCCTGAAATATTAAGGAATTCGTTGGCCGGTACGTTCCAGGGAAGAGTGTAGTTACCCAGCCCGTGCAGAAGAGACGGCTCAATAATACAGTGGAAGACTATGTTATCTTTGCCGATGAACTGAACAAGCCTTGTGTCTGGATCCTGCCAGTACTTTTTCCACTCGTCAGGTTCTTTTCCCGCTTTTCTGAAGTACTCTCTGGTGCTGCTGATGTAGCCAAGAACCGCCTCAAACCACACGTAGAGAACCTTGCCCTCGGCCTCCTTAAGGGGAACGGGAACTCCCCATGAAATATCGCGGGTGATCGCTCTCTCTCGAAGACCATCACCAAGCCAGCTGTTGCAGTACTTCAGCACATTGGGTTTCCAGTCGGTCTGTTCTCCCAGCCATCCCTCCAACCACTGCTGAAAACGATCAAGAAGCAAAAACCAGTGTTTTGTCTCTCTGGGTTCAGGTGTTGAACCGCAGATTCCACAGCGGGGATCGATCAGCTCGAAAGGCTCGGTCCAGGTGCCGCAGCTTTCACACTGATCTCCCCTGGCTTCTTCGGACCCGCATTTTGGGCAGGTTCCGTTTATGTACCTGTCCGGCAGATATCTTTTGCAGCTGGGACAGTAGAACTGCTTCATGTTCCTTGGCACTATGTAGCCCTTCTCAAGAAGTTCCAGAAAGACACTCTGTGCAAACTCGGCATGCTCAGGGCGGGTTGTTCTTGAAAAATTGTCGAAGCTGATTCCGAACCTGCTGAAATCATCTGCAATAACTGAATGGTACAGATCTACCACTTCCATGGGCGTTATGCCCATTTTCTCGGCGGTTATAGTTATTGGAACACCGTGTTCATCTGTACCGGAGCAGAACAGAATATCGTGCCCCCTCATTCGCATGAACCGTACATATATATCCGCTGGAAGATACGCTCCTGCAAGATGTCCCAGATGCAGCGGACCATTTGCATAGGGAAGCGCACTGGTTACCATGTATCGTGACATCAGGGTTTCCTCTCTTTGTTGCTCTTCCTTCTGTGCCGCCCGTACCCTCTGTTTCTATTTTTCTTCTCCGGTTTAGCTTTACCGCCATCCGTTCTGCTTGTTTGAACAGCTGTCTTCGGTGTGGTTTTTTCGCCGGTAACCCGACGTTCCACAGCCTTTTTTACAGGCACCGGCGGCGGCGTGGTCATTGTTCGCCTCCTGTGAAAATCCTCAATAGGCAAAAGCTCCTCTTCACCTGAACCTTCCCACAAGAGGGTAACATTCTCTTTGAAAATATCAACGCTTTTAACAAGTGCCTGCAAACCGTTCACCTTGAGCTTAAGCCCAACTCTGGGATACGTTCTTGAAGCTTTGTGATAAAACTCTGTTTCGTACTCGAGACAGCACATTAAGCGGCTGCATGCACCGGAAACCTTGCTGGGGTTCGGGGACAAATGCTGATCTCTTACAGACTTAAGTGTTACAGACTTGAATTCGTTAAGAAAACCTGCACAGCAAAGTTGTCTACCGCAGATTCCAACCCCGTCTTTGTATTTTGCGTCGTCTCTAACACCTATCTGGCGCATTTCAATTCTTGCTCTAAACGCAGAGGCCATGTCGCGGACAAGCCCCCTGAAGTCGGTTCTCTGGTCGGCTGTAAAAAATATTCTGATTCTGTTTCTGTCAAGCTGGGATTCGCAGTCGGTAAGCCGCATATCAAGATTGCGTACCTTAACCCTTGCCGCACAGTGTTTCAATACTTCTTTTTCAAACTCACGGTTTGCTTCGAAATTCTCTTTATCTGCTTGTGTTGAAACCCTCAGGAAAGTACCCTCTATTCTGTCCATGTTACCGTCGGAAGGTGGTAGTTTTGCAACTACCCTGCCCATGTCTTCGCCGCGATCAACAGATACAACAACCATTTCACCCATATTTACGGGTTTACCGCTGCGGTTATCGAACACAAGAAGTCTTCTAGACTTAAACGCAAGCTGAAGGATTTCCACCGGCTGTTTTTCCATAGTATGAACATCCTCATCTTTCATTTCAATACCCGGTTTTTCTGGATCCTGCTGCAGCTGCGGAAAAAGCCATGGAAGGGGAAACATTGGCCCTCAACCGTATTTCACAGCCCCGAAAGAGAGCTTCCATCCGTTGAAATACAGCATCATTCGCATTGCCTGCAGAAGGTACAGCCTTCCGGCTGAGAGGTTCAGCTCCAGACAGTACCCGCCTCTTGTCATGAACAAGTGAAATCATCTCACTGCACAGAGAAAGAACTCCGTCACGGCCAAGCTTTCTAGACAGTTTCTCTATTTCTGCTGCAAGTTCCATGTTCCCCAGAGACCTGTTGAATATAAGGTTGAAAACTTCCTCTGCCTGATTGCTGTCTTTTATCTTTTCCCTGCTTAGTACGAGAGCAGCCCCGGGACACCCTCCGGAGACAAGTGCTACCCTAGCTGCTTTCTCTGCCGAGACACCACGCTTCTGAAGCAGAGCCTCCACCATGGAATTGCTGAGTCTTCCAAACCTTACAGTATGCGCCCTTGACCTCACTGTGGGAAGAAGACCTGAAACCCTTGAAGTAATCAGAATGATAAGAGCTCCCTCTGGTGGTTCCTCCAGAGTTTTCAGCATGGCGTTGGCCGCCTCTCTTCTTAACCTGTGTGCATCGTAGATGATCTCGACATAACCATGCCCTTCAAAAGACTTCCGCGACAGTCTGTGCGTCAATTCACGCATTTGGCTAATTGAAATATAGGTGTTACCTGGAAAGCGGAGAGGCGTTATTCCGTCTTCTGCCCTGGTTTTGAACAATTCTGCAAATTCCTCGGGTTTCGTGGTTTTCATACCGGGAAGTGTTATTCTTACATCTGGGTGTGTCAGACCGTCAATCTGCCGACACTGCCTGCACTGACCGCAAAACCCGCTTTCAACCTCTGAACAGATTCTGGCCTTTGCCAGGTCAAGAGCTGCAGTAAGCCTGCCGCTTCCATCAGGTCCAGCAAGAATATAGGCATGTGCAAGCCTGTTACTATAAACAGCGGAAGCAAGTATTTTTTTAGGCTGATCCTGACCAGTCAAAGTTGAAAACAGTTCCATATCTACTCCAGATACTCCATGGGGTTCACCGGCTCGCCTGCACGGCGTATCTCAAGATAACATCCTGATCTTCCACCGGGAAGAGCACCTGTCATCCCCAGAAATGTTCCGGTATCAATCGTTTCTCCCCGTTCCACAGCCAGGCTTCCAAGGTGAGCATAAACACTGTAGTAACCATCAAGATGATCCAGTATTATCATTCTTCCCATGTTCAGGAATTCCCTGGCATACAACACCACTCCAGGCCCGATTGTGGAAACCCGGGCAGAATTGCCTGCAACAGCTATTGAAATACCGTCACTTACAGTTTCTGTTCCGTAAACAGGATCCTGATCTATACCAAACTGCCTTACAACAGTACCTCTGACCGGCCAGATAACGGAGCCTCGGTTAATGGCAAAGAAGGCGCTGGGAGAAACATCTGCAGAAGGCACCGAAGCGGTTGAAACGCTGGACCTCAGGGTAGTTACGAAAGCTGAAAGCTGCCGCCTTCTCTGTTCGATTGCCTCGGCGGAATCTCTGGCTGCCACTATTTCGCTCGCGAGGCTCTGCCTGAGAAGGGTCTGCCTCTCTTCTTCTCTGTAAATCCGTTCCTGAGCCTGTTCCATCTCCGCTCTTAAAACTCTGACCTCTTCCACAAGACTCTCCAGAGAATCGCGGTATGCGGAAAGGGAATCTCCAGACTGCTCAAGATACTGCATTTGCTCTATGGCACTGCCTGCAAGATGATCCATGAAAGACATCCGTCTGAGATATCTGCCTATACCACCTGGTGCAAACAGAACAGAAGAACCCACAAGCCGTCTGTGCGAGTAAAGGAACAGTATGTACTGTTCAACACCGTGCTCGAGTTCCGCCCTTGCGGAATCAGTGAGGAACCATCTCTGATCAATCGTGTGAATATCCATGGTAATTCTGGCTTCGCTTGCTGCAAGCTGATTGTAGTAGCTTCTGGCCGCACCCAGGTGCTCGTGGATACCCTGAAGAATCTCCTCGCTGGAAGCCTGTCTGCTTTCCAGTTCTTCCAGGTAAACCCTTGTCTGCTCCAGGCGCACATCAAGACTGTCTAACCCCACATCCCCAAAAAAAACGATGCAAGCAACAGAAAAAACGGTAAAACCCATCAGTTGCTCCAGTCGGGTTTACAGGCGATGTATCTCTGATAATTTCTACTTAAGCAGTATTGACGCAAGTTCCTCTGCCTTGTCGGTTCTTTCCCAGCTGAAACTGCCGTCTTCCCCGGGGATTCTGCCGAAGTGACCAAATGCTGCGGTCTTTCTGAAAACAGGTTTCTGCAACCCCAACAGACGAATTATCTCGTATGGCTTCAGAGGAAACACTTCCCTTATCGCTTTTTCTATATCTAACACATTGCCCACCCGCTCCGTACCAAAAGTATCCACACGTACACTGACAGGTTCAGACTTTCCTATGGCGTATGCAAGCTGAATCTCACATCTGTCGGAAACACCCGAGGCAACTATATTTTTAGCTATATACCTGGCCATGTAGGCAGCACCTCGGTCTACCTTTGTACTGTCCTTCCCGCTGAAAGCTCCACCTCCATGACGACCCATGCCGCCATAGGTGTCTACAATTATCTTTCTTCCGGTAAGACCTGTATCTCCGTCAGGCCCCCCGATAACAAACCGACCGGAAGGATTGTACAGAAACTTTCCGCTCCATTCAAGGTATGGTACAAAATTTTCAAGAACAGGAGTAATTACCTTGTCGCTGATTTCGTTCTGCATGAACTGATTCTCTGCTTCTTCAGAATGATGAACAGACATCAGTATCTCGTGGATACCTACTGGCTTGCCGTCTTCATACTCGATGGTTACCTGACTCTTGGCATCAGGTCTGGCCCACTGTATCTCACCGTTTTTCCTTGCCTCGCTCAACCGCTCAAGAAGTCTGTGTGCCAGGTGAATCGGGTAAGGCATCAGAGCTTTGGTTTCGTTGCATGCAAAACCAAACATCAGCCCCTGATCACCAGCTCCCTCGTTGGTGACAACCCCCTTGTTGATATCTGAAGACTGGGCGTGCAATCTTATCTGATACTCATTCTTGCTAAAATGAAAACCTATTTCGGGAAGTGTGTAGCCTATATCTCTTATTGTGTCTTTCGCCAGTTTTACGTAATCTACTTCTCCGTTTGCCTTTACTTCACCGGCAAGAAGACAGAAGTTGGTTGTTACTAGCGTCTCGCATGCCACATGCGCTTCAGGATCAAGGGCAAGATGCGCATCGACCACGGCGTCAGATATCTGGTCACACACTTTATCGGGATGTCCTTCTGAAACAGACTCACTGGTAAACAGTTTTCTCATGAAAGTCTCCATTCCTCTTAACAAGTACACAAAAAGGCCGTCATCCGACGGCCCGAGGCATTGGCTGACGGCTTTTTAGCACTTTTTTTAATGTGGTTGCAATACACCTCAAATCAATCCACACGATTATGTTATATAATGGAAACACCTGAATTGGTAAAGGGTTCCATCATCCCAAAGCCGTTTCATCTATTCTTCAACAGCACTGCCCAGAAAATCGGTTTCAGCGAAAGAACTGTCGTTACCAACCGCCCCTGAAAGTTCTTCAGAGAGAGAATCCATATCATCGGCAAATCTGTTCATAAGGGCATTTGCTTCAAGTAAAAGCCTTCTCTGCTCTTTTTCCTTTTCAAGGCGCTTGTTTCTCTCCTCTGCCCCGGCGGCCCATTCCATCTGCCGCAACCCTTCAAGATAGCTCTTTCCGGAACTGTCTGGAAACAGATAGTAGAGAAGCTTCTCGTGAGTTGTTTCTGCGAGCGGCAACTCTGTATTCGCTGCCAGAGGAATTTCTCTGCTGAAGCCGGAAGAATCGTACTCGCGCTCATCTCTGAACCCGCAGACTTTCTCTCTGTAGTCTGGATCAATGGGAAATGGGGTTTTACCGTAGTAACCTGCAATCAAATTGAAATACTGAACCGGGTTAACGGATTTACCCAGAGCTTTGAAATAGGCTTTAACTCCTACAATCTGCGATGTAGGAGTAACAAGAGGACACCAGCCAGCTTTCTGCCTAACATCCTGAACAGCTTCAAGAGCACGGCCAAGATAGTCGGACTTGTTGTCGCGGGCAAGCTGATTAACAAAATTACTGTACATCCCACCCGGTATCTGGGCACGAAGCACTTCCATATTGGGTTTGGGGAAACCGCACGCCTGTTCCATTTTGTGAGTAATTTTCAGGGCCTTGTCTATTTTCCCGCTGGCCAAATTCTGAACTATATCTTCTGCCATTGGAAGAAGCCTGTCTCTTCCCGGCCACACAGACTTGTGTATTTTTAAACTGAATTCCTTTTCAACCTGAGCAACCACAGCAAACATTTCATCGTGAATGGGTTTCAGAACCTTGTCTGAAATATCCAGCCCGGTATCTACCCCGAGAACTTCAGCAAAAAGGGAAAGAATCTCTATGGACGGATGTGATGAGCCGCCAGCAAGGGGCAGGAATGCTGTGTCTATTTTATCCACTCCTGCCAGCAGAGCAATAACCGCAGATATATGTCCATAACCAGGAGTGCAGTGCGTATGCGAAACTACTGGAACTTTAAGGGTTGTCTTCAAAGCTCTGTAGTATTCCCAGGCTTTCTCGGGTGTCTTCAAACCCGCCATATCCTTGTCGGTCACCATGTGTGCGCCCATTTTTTCCAGCTCAACACACTTCTGTACAAAATGATCTATGCTGTATGGAGTGCCCGTGGTGTAGCAAACTGCCGCATCAAAGGTACCCCCGGCTTCATTAACACCTTCGAGAGCAGCCTTGAAATTCGGTGTGTAGTTCAAAGCATCAAAAATACGCATAACAGACGCACCTGCCTGAACAGCTTCTCTGTTGAAGTCTCTTACAATATCGTTGGGGTAGGGATCGTAACCAAACAGATTCTGCCCTCTGGATAACGCTCTCAGGCCCGCTTTGTATGGCTTCGCCATATCGCTCATTTTCTGAAGACGGTAAAACGGGTTCTCTCCCAGATACCGCATGGCACTATCCAGCGTGGCTCCTCCCCACACCTCAAGAAGGCTTACACCTGTGTCAAGAATAAGCGGAAGAAGCCGAAGAATCTGCTCGGTAGACATTCTTGTAGCCAGCAGAGACTGCTGACCGTCCCTAAGACTTAAATCAACAAACTCAACCGAATCACGGGGCACAGCCTCCATCCTGGGAGCTGGATTCTTGTGAAAAATATTCTTTATTGACATCACATCTCTTTCCGCATTATCTGTGAGGGGTTACTGCAATTCAAGCGGGGGAATTATATTCAAAGAGTAGTATAGAGTGTTACATCGGCTTGCGGGGTGTACTTGTTCAAGGGCAGATTGAAGTGACAGGGTATTGTCTGTCACAGGCCGTAGCAGGGAGAGTTCAGCAGAATGAAGAACAGGGTGAAGGCTCACCTGATTCAGGCCAAGAGATATTCGGTTCAGGGAAACCGGGATTTGGCGCTTGGTTCCATAAAAAAAGCTCTGGCCCTGGATCCCGGTGAAATGGTTATAACTGAAGTGTTGATTTCAATGGAAAGGGTGGACAATTCTGGCGAACAATTTGAAGGCAAATCCCCTGTAAAAAACACTGTTCAAATATCTACCTCTGAAAGGAACAAAACTGCAGATATGGATTCAAAGCTTGAAAAAATCTACAGGCTCTCAGATGAAGCGCTGGCATCCGGCAACAAGTCCAAAGCACTTGCCTACCTTAAAAAAGCAGTAGAGCTTTACCCGGAAGACCAGGAAGCCGAACAGAAATTATCACAGTTCAAGAACCGGGTCAGAGCTGAAAACCTTGTTAAGATAGGAATGAAAAAACTGTCTGAAGGGGACACCAAAAAAGCAATCATCGCATCGAGAAGAGCTTTCAATCTGCTTCCGGATGTTGATGGGCTCAATGAATTGGTTGACTTAATCGAACAGTCCGGCGGCTCGGTTAAGGGGAAACTCCGACAAAAAACTGAAACTGTAAAAGCAGCGGGAACCAACAACACTCCAGAGGGAGAAGCTCTGCTCTGGGCCGACAGGATAAGAACAGCCGTGCAAGACGATCAGTTTGAAGAAGCGGGAAAAATGGTAGCTGAAGCCGTGAGGAGGCATCCGAATGATGCACTCCTCGACTCTTTTTACACAAAGCTTAAAAGGCTTGGTTTTGTAAAAACCAAATAACTCAGCCGGAAAAAAAACCGGGAACATTTGTAAGCAGAATACCGAGAGTAAGCATGACTATTCCTGCCAGAAACACTATTGCCGCTCCCAGTCTTCCCTTGCGTTCGTTTCTTCCGTTCTTAATAAATCCCAGAACTGCCAATACAAGCCCGAGAACCACCAGAACAAGGTATGAATAATTCAAGTTTCTCCAATCAGTTATGAACCGGTTTCTTTGATTTTTGTCCACAGCAACCTCTGCTCTTCGCTGAGGTTTACCGGCAACTTCACCTTCACGGTAACCAGCTGATCACCCTTTACTCCGTTGTGAACAACTCCTCTGCCACGCATGCGCAGAACCGCTCCAGGCTGTGTGCCCGCCCTGATTTTTAGTTTAACTTTTCCGTCCAGAGTTCTTACCATAAGAGTGGTTCCAAGAACAGCCTGTGCCGCAGTAACCGTTACACTGCAGTGAATATCTCTTCCCTGCCTTGTAAAAAATCTGTCTTTCTTGACCCGCAGCCTTACCAGCACTGTCTTTCCACCAATGGAGGTTCGAAGAGCAGTTCCATCTCCTGATCCTGGAGGTATCCGAAGCGAAACACTTTCGCTGCTGCGAACTTCGCCTGACCCACCGCATGTCGAACACTTTTTCTTAAAGGTAAATCCTCTTCCTCCACAATTTGCACATGGATGCATTGTAGAGAAAAAGCCCTGTCCGCTTGGTATTCTGCCAGTTCCACCGCAACTTGAGCATGTCTGTTTCCCGGATCCGCCGACCCCGTTGCACTTCTGACACACCACAGGAAGAGTAAGAACTCTTTTAACGGTACCGCCGCGGGCTGCTGTAACAAAGGGAATTTCTATCTCGACCTGATATGTACCTCTTCCGGAAGAACTCCTGCGCCCTCCGAAGGGATTACCAGCACCACCACCAAACATAGATCTGAAAATTTCACTCAGATCACCGAAGCCCTCGGCTCCGCCGCCAGCAAACGGATCATTCCCTCCCTGGCGCATCATGTCGTACTGTTCACGCTTCTCGGGATTTCCCAAAATATCGTAAGCATCTGAAATTCTCTTAAATCTTTCCTCGGCTGCCTTGTCATCAGGGTTGGCATCGGGATGGTTCTTCTTTGCCAGATCCCTGTATGCTTTCCTCAGTTCATCAGGAGAAGCTTTCTCGCTAACTCCGAGAATTTCGTATAGATCCTTTGTCAACTGGCATCATCCCCATTCCCCGACGACACCTTACCAACCTTCACTCTGGCTGGTCTAAGAAGATCCTGCCCAAAATAGTAACCCTTCTGAAAAACCTCAAGGACAACATCCATGTCGCCGTAATCTATGGGCTCTGCAACCATTGCCTCGTGTATATTGGGGTCAAATGCGTCGCCGGGTTCAGTAGCAACAGTTTCAAGGCCCTGTTTTTCAAGAATTGTTTGAAGCTGCTCCGATGTCTGCATTATACCGTCAACCACTTCTTTATCCGAATGGTCACCCTGGGCAACTGTTCTTGCTCTGTCAAAATTGTCCAGTACTGTAAGAAGCTCTTCAACTATCTTCTTTCTTCCCTGCTCAATCAATCTGCCGAAATCCCTTGCCTGACGTTTTCTGTAGTTGTCAAACTCGGCAGCAAGACGCTGGAATCTGTCAAGCAGTTCATCCCGCTCTCTCTCCAGAGTTTCCAGGCCGCTCACAGGAGCTTCTTCCACAGATACCTCGGGTTTTTCTGCCTCTGTGTCTTTAACAGAATTCCTGGATGCTGCGTTCCGTCTCCTGTTCCTGGCCGGTTTCCCGGCTCGTCTGGGATCGCTCATCAGTCATCCACCACTTCAAAGTCAGCATCTACAGCATCATCTGCTTCCGCCTGTGTCTGTTCCTGCTCTCCAGACTCTTCCTGTGGCGGTTCCTGAGAGTTCTGCTGGTGAAATCTGGCCCCGATCTCCTGCCAGACCTTTTCCAGTTTTTCAACCTGAGAAGCAATTGCAGCTTCATCATCGCCTTCAAGTGCTTTTCTTGTATCGGAAATGGCCTCTTCAAGTTTTGCCTTGTCTGCGGCATCCAGCTTGTCACCCATTTCCTCTATCTGCTTCTCCACCTGGTAGGCAAGGTTCTCTCCCTTGTTTCTGGTATCTACTGCGGCTCTTCTTTTCTCGTCTTCAGTTGCATGAGCTTCGGCGTCCTTTACCATCTGGTCAATATCACTTTCTGAAAGACCGCTGGATGCTTCAATTCTGATCTTCTGCTCTTTGCCGGTAGCCTTATCTTTTGCTGAAACATGAACGATACCGTTGGCATCTATATCAAACTCAACCTCTATCTGGGGAAGGCCACGTGGGGCTGGAGGTATACCCTCAAGGGTAAAACGACCAAGAGTGCGGTTGTCTGCAGCCATCTTTCTTTCACCCTGAAGCACATGAATCTCAACACTGGTCTGGTTGTCTGCTGCAGTACTGAATACCTGACTCTTTTTCGTGGGAATTGTTGAATTTCTGTCGATGATAGGTGTGAATACGGCTCCCAGAGTTTCTATTCCCAGAGTGAGCGGGGTTACATCGAGAAGAAGCACATCTTTGATGTCACCACTGAGAACACCAGCTTGAATCGCAGCACCAACGGCTACCACTTCATCGGGGTTAACACCCTTGTGCGGCTCTCTCTTGAAAATCTCGGTAACCTTTTCCTGCACCAGTGGCATCCTTGTCATTCCACCGACAAGTATTACCTCGCTGATGTCAGAAGCGCTGACACGGGCATCTTTGAGAGCTTTAAGACACGGCCCAACAGTCTTCTCTACCAGTGCTGAGGAAAGCTGTTCATACTTGGCTCTTGTAAGGGTCATGCTGAGGTGTTTGGGGCCGGCTGCATCTGCCGTAACAAACGGCAGGCTGATATCTGTGCTCTTCGTTGTGGAAAGCTCGCATTTTGCTTTCTCTGCCGCCTCTTTAAGCCTCTGTACAGCCATCTGATCAGCAGAGAGATCTATTCCCTGCTCCTTCTTGAATTCACTTACCATCCAGTCAATTATTACCTGATCGAAATCATCTCCACCAAGGTGTGTGTCTCCGTTGGTGGATTTAACTTCAAACACCCCGTCACCTATCTCAAGAATAGAAACATCGAAGGTTCCTCCACCAAGGTCATAAACTGCTATGGTAGAGTTGCCCTTCTGTTTATCCATTCCGTAGGCAAGAGCTGCTGCTGTGGGCTCATTGACAATTCGAAGTACTTCCAGGCCGGCAATTCTGCCAGCATCTTTTGTGGCCTGCCTCTGACTGTCATTAAAGTATGCCGGTACCGTAATAACCGCCTGTGTAACCTTTTCTCCCAGGTAATCTTCAGCAGTCTGCTTCATCTTCTGAAGAATCATCGCGCTTATCTCTGCAGGAGAATACTTTTTCCCGAAAACCTCCACCCAGGCATCATTGCTTTTGCCTTCAACTATCTTGAAAGGAACTCTCTTTACCTCGTTCGCCGTTTCCCCGAAGTGCATTCCCATGAAACGCTTTATAGAGAATACTGTGTTTCCAGGGTTTGCCACCGCCTGACGGCGAGCAACAACACCTATGTGACGTTCTCCGTTGTCGTTAAACGCCACCACAGACGGTGTTGTTCGCGTTCCCTCTGCATTGGGTATCACAACCGGCTCACCGCCTTCCATAACCGCAACACATGAGTTAGTAGTTCCCAAATCAATTCCAATGACTTTGCTCATATTCCGTTCCTCCTTTGGTATTCCTGTATATCTAAATATTATCTAAATATTCTGTCATTGTTACCACTGCAGCCCTGTAACCGCACAAGCAATTCAAAGCAATTGCCTTGCCATTCTTCCATCCGAGCGTTATTAACTGCGCCGCAATAAGATAGCAGCAGACTACACGGCGATTTCAATATCTTTTACATACAATGGTGCAAATGTGACACATGCTCTGCTGCTGTTATATTAGGGGTCACGCAAAACAGGAGTGTGTATGTCCAGTGAAAAAATAGTTGTTCGGGGCGCCAGAGAGCACAACCTGAAGAGCGTTTCGGTTGATCTGCCCAAAAATTCCCTGGTTGTCTGTTCCGGTGTTTCTGGCTCGGGAAAGAGTTCATTCGCCTTTGACACTCTGTACGCAGAAGGGCAGAGACGATACATTGAATCTCTTTCCTCATACGCCAGACAGTTCCTCGGCCAGATGGATAAGCCAGATTTTGATTCTATTGAAGGCCTTTCACCGGCTATTTCCATAGAGCAGAAGACTGTCAGCCACAATCCCAGATCCACAGTGGGAACAGTTACCGAAATTGCAGACTATCTGCGAGTTCTGTTTGCCAGAGCAGGGGTTCCCCACTGTCCGTCATGCGGCAGGGAAGTTACCACACAAACTGCCCAACAAATGACAGATACCATAATGAAGATGGCTGAAGGAACCCGTATTCTTGTGGCCGCACCTGTTCTTACCAACCGCAAAGGTGCACATGACGAATTGTTTGCCGATATAAAAGAGAAAGGTTTCGTAAGAATTCTTTTGAACGGTGAGCTTACCGATCTGGATCAAATATCGGAATTGAACAGAAAAAAGCGAAACTCCGTATCGGTGGTTGTTGACAGAATTGTTATTAAGCCAGGAATAGGTAGCCGTCTCAACGATTCTGTAGAGACAGCCTCAAAGCTTGGGAATGGCGTAATTGCCGTGATAGACGCTGATTCAGGTGAGCAAACCATGATGAGCGAACACAACGCCTGTCTACACTGCGGCATAAGCCTTCCAGAGCTGTCTCCTCAACTTTTCAGTTTCAACAATCCCATTGGAATGTGCCCAAGGTGCTCCGGCCTGGGATACATACTGAAAGTGGATCCCGATCTGATAGTTCCCAAGCCGGCCATGTCTATACAGGCAGGTGCTATTATTCCCTGGGGAATTCCCCAGGGATGGGTTGCTGCATCTCTGCGAACACTTTGTCAGGAAATGGGTTTTAACCTGCACACACCCTGGAACAGACTGTCTGAAGAAGTGAGGGAAACAATACTTTTCGGTTCCGGAAAAAAGAAATACAGCGTTAGCTGGAAAACGAACAGCTCATCGGGAAACTGGAGCGGTCCATTTGAAGGAATAGTACACAGAATTGACAGGCTGTATCACCAAACCGGCAGCGACGACATGCGCAGGTACTACGAAAAGTTCTTCCGCAAGTACACCTGTGACGACTGCAGCGGATCAAGGATCAGATCTGAAGCCCGAGCAGTGCTTGTAGGCGGGCGCGGCATACATGAAATATCAGATGACACCGTAGGCAATATACTGGAGTTCTTTGACAGTGTGGAACTTACAGATTACCAAGCAGCAATAGCGGGAAGGCTGCTTAAGGAAATCGTTTCAAGGCTGCAATTCCTCACTGATGTGGGTCTGCACTACCTTACACTCAACAGGTCTGCTCCCTCACTGTCCGGCGGGGAAGCCCAAAGAATAAGGCTTGCCAGTCAGATAGGCAGTGGCCTTACCGGCGTGCTTTACGTGCTTGATGAACCAACTGTGGGGCTTCACCCCCGCGACAACGCCAGACTGGTGAAAACACTTGAGCATCTAAGAGATATAGGCAACACCGTAGTCGTTGTGGAACACGACAATGATACCCTGCTGAAGGCCGACCATATAGTTGATTTCGGACCAGGGGCAGGATCCCACGGTGGCGAAGTTATTGCCCAGGGATCTCCTGCGGAGATAATGGCAAATCCCCGGTCGCTCACAGGAGCATACCTGTCCGGCAGGGAGGCCATTGTACGCCTGCCAGAGCTGCGCACGCAAGAAACTCCTGTGCTCACACTGAAAGGGGCGACTCTTCACAATCTGAAGTCTGTTGATATGGAAGTTCCTCTAGGACGACTTGTTTCTGTTACCGGCGTTTCGGGCTCGGGTAAAAGCTCACTGGTGGGCCAGACCCTGTATCCAGCAGTATCCAGACTTATTGGCGGTGCATCCAGCATGAAACCCGGCCCTTACAAATCCATTGAGGGGCTCAAACACATTGACAAGATTATAAACATCACGCAAGACCCAATCGGCCGCACGCCCAGATCAAACCCCGCCACTTACACAAAAGTATTTGACAGTATCAGAAATCTGTTTGCAGAGATGCCGGAGTCGCGGATCAGAGGCTACAAACCCGGGCGGTTCAGCTTCAATGTAAAAGGCGGCAGATGTGAAGACTGCAAGGGAGCAGGAGTAAAGAGAATTGAAATGCACTTCCTGCCGGATGTTTTCATAGAGTGTGAAACATGCCAAGGGCTGAGGTTCAACAGGGAAACCCTGAAAATACGATTCAGAGAGAAAAACATCTCGGATATACTGGATATGACAATAGAGAACGCCATGGTTCTGTTTGAAAGAATACCATCGGTTTACTCTACCCTCAAGGTAATGAACGAAGTAGGTCTGGGTTACATTCAGCTTGGCCAGCGGGCTCCAACTCTTTCCGGCGGTGAAGCTCAAAGGGTTAAACTGGCAAAAGAACTCAGCAGGCCATCAACAAGCCATACCCTCTATATTCTCGACGAGCCTACAACGGGGCTTCATCCCCACGATGTTAGCAAACTGCTGAAAGTACTGAACAGACTGGTCTCTGCTGGTAATACAGTTGTTGTGATAGAACACAATCCCGATGTTATTGCCAGTTCCGACTGGGTGATAGACATGGGTCCCGACGGAGGTGACGGAGGCGGAGAAATCATCACCACAGGAACACCCCGAGAAATTGCCAACTGCAGCCACTCCTACACAGGAGAACACCTGAGGCTTCAGCAGCGGTTCACCGGGTTAGCAGACTAATTCAGTTCAATAATCCATATCTCCGACGGATACTCTTCATCTTCACCGGGATGTGTTTCAAACGCTATCCTGTTCCCGTCAGAAGAGCAGGAAGGTGCACCGTCTTCACTGGCATCGGTGCTGGTTACCCTCAGTGGATCAGTTCCATCAACAGGCAGTAAAAAGATATTCGGCATTGCAGAGTTGAAAGAGGTTGAACTTAGAATGTATTCATCGTTGCAGTACCACGAGTTATCTGTATTTGCTGCAGCTGGCTGCTGTATTTTCGTAATGTTTACAAGCACAGGGCTGCCGGAACTGAAGTTAATTGCAGCTGTGTATATCTGCCAGTTTTCGCTTCCGGTATCGGCCCGTTGAAACAGTATTTTCTGCCCGTCTGAAGACCAGTCGGGTAACCTGTCATCGCAAGCAGGATCATCTGTTAAAAGTGTTACCCTGCTGTTTTCGTCAACTTCCACAAGGGCAATGTGATGTGGAGGCTGATCGGATGCTCCGTATTCAAAAACAATTTTGTCTGTATCCGCAGGGTTGAAAACGGGTTCAATGTAGTATCCTCCAGACTCTGGATGATCTGTTACCTGAACTACATCTGTACCGTCATCATCAGCAGTATAGATTTCGTTTGTTCCACCTGCCATATCGGATGACCAGCAAATCCGGCCATCAATCCAGGATGAACCGGGAGAATTTGTGTTTTCCACATCACCGGAAGCGGCGATCACCACGGTCTCTTCTCCTGTTCCAATATTTATCTTTACAAGCTCTGACGGGGGGTTGTTGTACCCCTCTTTGAAACGGGTAAACAGCACATAACTCCCGTCCGGGGAAAAGGTGGGATTCTGTGCGCTTTCACCGACTGGCGAAATGGTCAGCCGTTTTGCGTCATCGTTCCTGACCTCGGCAACCGGATCGTCATCGGTAACACAACTGTTACCTGCCAGCACAAGAACAGTGCAGGCGACAAGAGATTTGAGGAAATAACCGTTCACTCCTGCTCCTTCACTATGCGAACCGAAGGCCTCATGGTAAGATCGTGGGGAATGTCATCAGAAGCATGAACAAGATCTATCTGCTTCCCTAGAAGTGTGTAAGCATAGGATGCCCGAGACATGGAGTACGGTGCCGCAGCCAGGACAAGACCGTTCATGGAAGAATAAAGACACTTTGAGAGGAAACGGGCCAGAGCATTTATATCTGTGTGGTTTCTGAAACAGTTAACATGGAAACTGGATACACGTCCAGAGAGGATGTCTTCGCTGAATGTGGCCATCTTCGCTCCGGCGTTTCCAGTAAGAACAGATGTGCGAACAACACACGCCTGTGGATTCCTGTTCCCAACGGCAATATCGCCAAGCAGTTTTGTCCACCCGTAGAGAGAGCGCGGTACTGCTGGTGAGTTCTCTGTATATGGTGGAACACCACCTGCATAAACCAGGTCGGTGGATATATGAACCATCCTTGTGTGTGTGTCAGCGCAAAAAATCGCCAGTTTCCGCGGCCACAACGAATTCAACCTGAATGCGGCAGAGGGATTGTGCATACATCCTGCTCTTGAAGACATTGCAGCACTGTTCAGAACAAAATCCGTGTTCTCCGGAACAACATCCCGGGGCTCTGCGGTTGTTAGATCATCACCCCCGCTCAATGAGCAGGGGTGAATAATCCATGAGTTTTTCAGTTCCCTTTGAACTGTTCTACCCAGGCGCCCGGTTGCGCCTGTTAGAAAAAGCTCTCTCACCGCATGGATCCGGGCGTGCTGACAAAGTACTGAAATATTCCCGAAGTACTTAAAACAACTTCATCATTGGCATCCATGATTTTGTCCAGCGTTTCAAGAGACTGCATAAACCGGTAAAAATCCGGGTAGGATTCATAGGCAGAGGCGTATATAGCTGCAGCAGTGCTGTCTGCCATTCCACGGATCTGAAGAGCTCTTCTATCGGCAAGAGAGCTGATGCTGTCTACCCTCAGGTCAGTTTCAGCAAGAATTGTCTGGGCCATTCTGTGCCCTTCAGCCCTGTACCTGGTAGAGATCCTGTTTCTCTCTGCCTGCATCCTGGTAAACACCGCCTGCTGATTGGCCATTGGAAGATCGGCCCGTTTGATTCTGACATCCAGCACGTAGATACCGTACTCTGCTGTCATTACCCTGGTGGCTTCAGTTACCCTTGTAAGCAGGGCCTCTCTGCCCTGACCAGACGGCACGCGTATCATGCGGATAACCTCTATAACCTCTCCGGCTTCTGTCATTACAATATTACCCGCGGATGTATCTGAATAGGTAACATTATCAACAAGCCGAACATACTCACCAATTCCCACCGGGTTGTTTGCGTTGCGCACAATTTGAATAAGATCACTTCTTCCTATTTCCTGTCGGAGAACCGAGTAGATCACATCGTCAAGTCTGGAACTTGCGGCGTAAACAGACTGAACGCTCTGCAGGAAAAGAAGCGGGTTTTCGATGCGCCATCTGGCGTAACAATCTACCTGGAGGTGCTTCTTGTCGCGGGTAACAACATCTGATGGCTCGTCATCGTACTCTAGAATCCTGTCATCAAAAACATGCACCTGCTGAAGAAAAGGAATCTTGAAGTAAAGCCCTGCACCGCTGCTAAGAGAAACTCCAGGAGCATTTTCCTGTATCCAGAGCTCCAGTGCAGCCATCTCCTCTGGAGTTCTATCGCCAACTATTACTCTTACAGGCTTGCCAAGCTGCAGAATAACAGCCTGCTCTGTTTCATTGATAGTAAAGAAAGCTCCGAAGAAAATCAGAAGTGCGAAAACAATCATAATACCGGTGAAACAACCTTTGATTTTTGCTGGAGTATTCATTACATGCTCCCGTCAAGGTTGTAATGGGTAAGTGCGCCTGCATCCGAGTCAACCACGGTAATCTGCAAATCACTGAGAACACTTTCAAGCATTTCAAGATGCAGCCTGGCAGAAGTTACCTGAGGGCTCTTGCCGTATTCGTAAGCAACCGCCGTAAACCTTTCAGCCGCACCCATGGCCCTGTTGATTCTTACAGTAGCGTAACCCATTGCTTCATTAACAACAGTAACAGAATCTGCTCGGGCTTCAGGAATCACCTGATTCCTGTAGCCTTCAGCTTCGTTGATGTAAGCCTGCATATCTTCCCTTGCTGTGGCAACATCTTTGAAGGCATCGGAAACCTGCGCTGGGGGCTGAACATCTTTGAGTTGAACAGCGACAATGTCCAGACCCATTGTGTAGCTGTCTGTTACCAGCTGAACCTGTTCCATTATACGGTTTTGCACATCCAGCTTTCCTGTTGTAAGAACTGCATCAATCGCGTTGTCACCTATTACTTGCCTCATACAGGCCTCTGAAATATCAATCAGGGTTCCTTCCGGTTCTCTTACATTAAACAGGAAGGCTCCTACATCGCTGATCCTGTACTGAACAATAACCGAACAGTTGATGATGTTCTCGTCACCGGTAAGCATCTGAGCTTCCCTGAGCATATCGGGATCATTAAAGCCCACATACTCTGTGTTTCTTCCTGAACCGTACGACCGGAACCCTATCTCAATTCTCTGAACCACATTCACAGGTGCCCTTGTAACAGTCTGAACAGGCCAGGGTATCTTAAAATGAAATCCCGGTTCTGTTACAGAGGTCTGTCTTCCAAAAGTAAGAACGACCCCCTGTTCCTCGGGACCCACAACATAAAAAGGTCCTCCGTTTATCAGCCACACAAGGATGACCACGGAAAGCACTGCCAGGAGAATCTGTCTGGGACCGAACGATTGAACATTCACGACCTTCATACTCCCCTCCCTTCCAATTAAGTTAACTGCTGGATGATTCCAGCTTTCTCTGAAGAGTTCTTCTTCCTATACCCAGAAGAGAAGCGGTTTTAGTTCTGTTCCCGCCTGTCAGATCGAGTGTTTTCTTTATTACCAGAGATTCAACAACAGAGAGAGTAAGAGGAAGGCACAGTTCAAGTGTACTGCAGGTTTCCTCCTGTACCCTTTCAAACTCTGTAGGAAGATGTTCCAGTGTGATACTGTCTTCGGTGGTAACCAGCAGGCTCTCCATCATGTTCTTCAACTGACGAACATTACCCGGCCACCGGTAGGTTTTAAGCCTTTCAATAACTTCAGGGTCAACCTCCGGCATGGAAAGCCCGAATTTTTCAGCAGCCTGCCTGAGCAGAGACATGGCAAGAAGAGGAATATCACTCTTCCTGGATCTTAGAGGGGGTATATCAAGTTCTATTACCTTGATGCGGTAATACAGATCTTCCCTGAATGTACCCTGCTCCACCATTTTTGCCAGGTCACGGTTTGTTGCGGCAATCAATCTTACATCCACGGAAACTTCCGAGTTGCCACCAAGCCTTGTTATCTTTTCCTCCTCCAGCACCCGAAGAAGTTTCGCCTGGATTGAAAGAGGCATATCTCCGATCTCATCAAGAAGCAGAGTACCACCATCGGCAGCCTCGAATTTCCCCTCTCTTCTGGCATCAGCACCTGTAAAAGCTCCTCTTTCGTTACCGAACAACTCACTTTCCAGAAGCGACTCGGGAATTGCAGCGCAGTTGATGGCGATGTAATTACCCCTTCTGCGACTCATGATATGAATTTCCCGGGCAAGTACATCTTTCCCGGTACCGCTCTCACCGGACAGAAGGACTGTAACTTTCACCGGGGCAACCCTGGATGCCTTTTTCATAAGGTCAGACATTGCTCTGCTCCGGTAAAGCATACGACTGTTCTGCTGCGGTGTTTCAAAACCATTCTTCATCTGACCAGTTCTTCTGCCGCGTATTGTTGATGATCGGGTAAATGCACTCTGCAGAGCGTTCTTCAATGCAACCGTATCAGAAGGGTCAAGCAGAATATCAACAACTCCCGCTCTCATCCAGGCTATTGCCTCACATGCAGTGATGTTTTTCCCGTAGATCACAACGCTGGAGTTAACATTGGCCCTGGAAAGCGATTCAAGAAAGGTATCCATGTACAAATCCGTAAGCTCAGAACTGGCAACAATAACGTTAACCGACCGTGATTTTACCCTTCGCAGCGCAGACCTGGCACTGTTTTCAATGGTACAGTTATACCCGACAGAGGAAACAGCAGCTCGCATGCCGGATGCTCTGAAATTATCCGCATCCACAAACAAAACTGTTCCCCGCCCAAGAATTGTTGCCATTCAGCTCTTTTCTTCTATTGCTTGTTTCTTAACAAAGAGATACGGCGGCATTGCAAGGGCATCTATTCCTGTTCCATAATAGCATCGCACAGCATCAACAGGTGTGTTTACTATAGGCTCTCCCCTGATGTTGAACGAGGTATTCAGCACAACGGATACCCCTGTAATTTTACCGAACTCCTTGATTATATCGTAGTAAAACGGGTTCTCCTCGCGTGTAACTGTCTGCACCCTCGCGGTATTATCAACATGGGTTACAGCAGGAATAACATCAGCCATACCTTCAACCACATCGTAGGTTTTTATCATATGGGAAGATTTCTTACAACCAGAAAAGTACTTTACAGCCTCTTCCTGAATGCATGCTGGAGCAAATGGCCTGAACCCCTCGCGGTGTTTCACCACGCTGTTGACTATATCTTTCATTTCAGCTCTTCTTGGGTCTGCCAGAATAGACCTGTTGCCCAGAGCACGGGGACCAAACTCTGCTCTTCCCTGATACACGGCAACAACCATTCCATCAGCTATCATCTGTGCTACTTTAACGGAAAGGTTTTTCGGCCTCTCCGGAGAAAGTTTGGCCATCTGTATGTCTTTGGCAATTTCTTCCCGGGAAAATCCGCTGCCTGTGTACATTGTTTTCAGCTTCCCGGGCAATACATCCGGTGAAACGATCCGGTGCAGTGCCACTGCAGCACCAACTGAAGTTCCTGCATCATTCGATGCGGGAAATGGACATATCTCTTTAAATCCGCTTTCACGCTCGAACAGCCCGTTCATAACGCAGTTAAGAGCCACGCCTCCGGATATCATCAAAAGATCGTGGTCTGTACGCTTCCTAAGATACCGAACAACTGCCAACCCGGCCTCTTCCAGCGCTCTCTGAGCACTGGCAGCAATGTTCTGATGCATCTGCCCCGGTTCACCTGATCCTGGTTCTCTGGGCTCGCCCAGAACTGACAGAACTTCAGGTCTGAATACCGCATGGTGTACCCCCATGGAAACATCAAGCATTTTGGGATTAACCCTGAACCTGCCGTTTTCAGCACTGATTATTTCTCTGAATAAGTCGATGTAAACAGGTTTTCCGTAGCTTGAAAGCCCCATAACCTTGTACTCATCATTGTCGGGGGTAAAACCGAGGTATCTTGTAACTGCAGAGTAGAACAACCCGGGAGAACTGGGCAGGTGTGTTCTTGTGTATTCGGTAAGAACTCCGTCTGTGATCTCTCCCACAAGACTGGAATGCTTTTCTCCGGCCCCGTCCATGGTAAGCACAGCACCGCTTCTGCACCCTGCTCCAAACCAGGCAGACCATGCATGAGCTCTGTGATGATCTACAAAATGAAATTCCGGTGAAAATGAATCTCCCAGGTGCTCCTTCATTGTTGAAGAAATTGAAGTCATCTTCATGGAACCAGCAAGCTGTCCGAGAAAAAACTTGAACGCACCCTTCCTGCTCAGGTAACCAGGAAAAGCTCTGAATGTTTCTTGTCGTATTCTGGACGGCTTCATGTAGTAGGCAACATGATCGATATCTGATGGTTTCAAACCCGCCTGATTCAGAAGAAAGTTAATGGCATTTTCCGGATAGCCAGCATCATGCTTCAACCTGGAGAATCTTTCTTCTTCGCTTGCTCCAACAAGCACTCCATCAACAAGAAGCGCAGCAGCAGCGTCATGTTTAAAACAATTCACACCAAGAATAGCAGTCATCAATTATCCCGTCTGTTGCGCCGGAAAAGCTCACGGAAAGCCTTTCGGCAATACGACGCAGTGTACCTGATATCATTTCGAGGTAAAGCCGGATGAACAATTCCTGCTGCAAGCCGGTACACCTGCAACAACCCCATAAACAGTCTGAACAGCGCCGAAGAGCCTGTATACCCGTGCTTCCGGAGAAACTTAAGCTTTGCTTGAATATACTTCAGGTAGGTTTCTCTACCAAATTTTTTTCTAGCCGATGCCCCTTCCACATGAATAACCTCCGCCGATGGAATGAACACGGATCTGTAGCCCTGTAAAAACAATCGGTACTGAAGTTCTGTTTCCTCATGGTAGAAGAAAAACTCTTCATCGAAACCACCGGCAGCAAGAAAAACGCTCCTTCTGAAAACCATAACCGCCCCTACAAGCCAGTCAACCTCCTGCTGTTCTATGTGAGGTTTTTTCACAGCCGGGTTCCTGCCTGGCAGAGGAAAGTGCTCTGCAAACAGGTTTCCGGGAAACGGAAAATCCCGAAGAGACGGCTGCAGGGTTCCATCCGGCCACAATAACTTCGGGCCTATAATTCCCGCGTTAGGGTAGTATTCCGCAGCTTTTAGCAAGATCTGAAGGCTTCCAGGCAGAAACACTGTGTCTGAATTAGCCAGAACTACTACTTCAGCATCCACGCTCTGAATGGCTTTGTTGGCCCCTGCCGCAAAACCAAGATTGTGTGGTGATTTGATAAGTGAAAACCAGCTTGAGCTTTCCCACCTGCTGGCAACAGCTCTCTCCGACCCGTCGGTGGAACCATTATCAAAAACTATCAATCTGCCGTGAAGTTTCTCAACTGAATCCGCCAAAGACTCGACCATGGCGGGAAGAACTTCCAGACCATTCCAATTAAGGGTGATAACAGCAAAACTGCTCAGTTTACTCTCCCATCATTTCACGGCAAAGATCTACTCTCTGCTGGAAACGAATAATGTCTTCTCCGTCAAGGGTTCTGCGGTGATTACTAAAATACAGGTAAGGATCAATAGCGTAACCATCCGGTCCGTTGATCTGGTAGTGAAGATGCGGAGCAGTTGAAATACCGGAATTACCAATTGTTCCTATCTGCTCTCCCGGGTCAATAACCGCGCCGGGAACAACCGATGAGGCAATAGAGTTAAGGTGAAGAAATATCTCGGAATAACCTCCGAAACCTATCTCAATGCAATTTCCATTGTAAGATGTGTTCCAGTTTGTACGAACAACACTGCCGCCTGTTACAGAAAAAACCGGCGTGCCCTCAGGTGCTTTGTAGTCCACACCCTGATGTATGTGATTACCTCTGGGCTCTCCAAAAACACTGGTGATCTCTTCAAATGTTCTCACCGGCATCCTGTCGAGAAGTTTAACCAGCTCAGAGCCGTCCGGTTTCCACACAGACGGCCAGTTGTCACCTGTCTTTGTGAACAGATAACCGGAAAACCCTTGATTTGCTGAACCGCTTACTGGAACGTACTCGAATGCGACAACCATGTTCTCGCGTCGGCGTTGTTCGGTGGTGTAAAGAATTTTCACAGAATCGCCTGCGATGAAACCCCGCCAGGGATTCATTTCCCATACAAGATTCCGAACACAGTGAGCTCCCAGAATATCAGACTCTACATCAGCAACTCCCTCAAGACTCTGATACAGAGAACCCTGTATTTCCACTGCCGCAAATCTCCAGAACCTGGTGGAAGTGGTATCTGCAACCAGAAGTGTTTCAGATTCCATTTCAAGTGAATCTGTTTCAGAATACAAACTGTCTTCCGCAGAAACAGAGATGGAATCCCCCCCCGCCGGTATACTTACAGTGTCAGGAGTATTCTCTGTAACCGCAGTATCAACTGCTGTAACAGCAACTGCAGTGTCAACTTGAACACTGTAATCGTCATCGGTAATAAAATAGCTGTCTTCTGGAACAGGCTCCCTTGAACAGCCGGCCATGAGGAAACCCACGGCAACATATTGCCAGAACTTCATTTGACCCCCGTCAGTATATTGACAATCGTCGAAACAGTGTCAATACTATACGCATGAATGGTTCCAGGAGGGGATACAGAGTACTGGTCGTAGATGACGAACCGGAAACTCTTGAGTTTGTTAAAGAGGTTCTAACCTCTAAAGGTTTTCTCTGTGACAGTGCATCAAGCAGCAGACAGGCCCTCAGCAGGCTTCGGGCAAGGTCTTATCACCTGCTTATTACAGACATCAGACTGCCGGATGGTTCCGGTATTGATATCATCAGAATTGCAAGAGAAAAACACCCGTACATGGCAGCAATGGTAATAACAGGATTCGCCTCCATCGAAGGTATCAAAGAGGCAATGGATCTAGGAGCCATGGATTACATCCCAAAACCGTTTTCAATGGAAGAACTGCTTCTGTCGGTGGAGGGGGTGGTTAAAAAGCAGAGGCTTCGAAAGCATTCTTCAGGCAAAGCCCTGATTGTTAGCAGCCCCGAGATGAAAAAAGTTATGAAGCTGGTAGAGAAGGTAAGCATAACAGACAGCACGGTTCTTCTTTCCGGTGAAAGCGGAACAGGCAAGGAGATGATTGCCAGGGCTCTGCACAGAATGAGCAGAAGGTCTGCAGGCCCCTTTATCTCTGTTAACTCAGGCGGCATTCCCGAGGGGCTTCTAGAGAGCGAACTGTTCGGCCATGTGAAAGGGGCTTACACCGGGGCATACTCCACAACAATAGGTCACTTTCAGGCAGCGGAAGGGGGAACCCTGTTCATGGATGAAATAGGCAATATGAGCCAACCCATGCAGGTTAAGCTGCTCCGTGCCCTGCAGGAGAGGGAAATAACACCAGTTGGCTCAACCACATCCATACCTGTAAGCACACGGCTTGTTTCTGCGACAAACAGCAACATCAGAGTAGAGGTCGAAAACGGAACCTTCAGAAGAGATCTGTACTACAGACTGAACGTTTTTGAAATTCGAATTCCGGCACTTCGGGAAAGACCCACAGACATAATACCTCTTGCAGAACACTTTCTAACCGGTATGCGTGGTCCTTTCGGCGGCGAGAAACTCACCGATAAAGCAATCACCGCACTGCTTACCTATTCCTGGCCCGGCAACGTTCGTGAACTCGAAAATGTAATTGAAAGGGCTCTGATTCTTGCGGGAGAAGGGGCAATTAAACTTGAGCATCTTCCAGACTGGATATCCGAGTTCCCAGGAAGTGGTATTCTGCAGACAGAATCCAACGGGATGGTTCACCTTGATATAATTGTTAACTCTCTCGAAAGGCACTATATTCAAAAAGCGCTGGCTTCTTCAGGGGGAATACGGTCGAAGGCAGCCAGAATGCTTGGTCTTAAGAGAACAACTCTTCTGGCCCGAATGAAAAAACTTGGGATCGTTGAGGGGTGGAAAGGATAGCTCGTTTTGGGCGATCTGCCACGTATACTGATTGTCGATGATGATCCTGTTGTGTGTGGTGTTGTCACCCAGACACTGGGGCATATTGGTTACAGTGTTGATGCGGCGCATTCCGGGGAAGAGGTTTCCCGGTTTCTTTCAAGCAAAACCTATCCCATTGTTCTGTGCGACATTCTTCTTCCAGACACAAACGGTCTGGAACTCATGTCTGAAATCAGAGAGTTAAACCCTGACACTTTTGTTATTCTTTTCACAGGGCATGCTTCCGTGGATCTCGCCAAGGAAGCAATAAGGCAGGGCGCGTACGACTTCATAACCAAACCCTTCACAAATGACGAAATACTGGAAGCAGTACAACGGGCTGAACACGAGCAGAGGGTACATTTTTCAACCATCACCTCTGCAGAGCTCAGAATTCTTCACGAACTTACCGTTTCCCGCAAAATGACGAATTTCTCAAAGAAAGCCTCTCTCTCTTATTTCGCAAAAAAAACAGCGGAGAGCTTCGGTGCCGACTCCCTGCGCATTTACCTTCTGAACAAGGCAGAGTCCATGCTGGAAAAGACTGTAGATATTGGTCAGGGATCATTTGCCGATGAAGTTACGTGGTACTTTCTTTCCAGCAGAACCATGCAGTCCGGTGGCGAAATTCTGCTTGACCCCAGCAGCTCAGGTAACACAGACATGGCTGGAACCAGAGCATCGTTCATGGGAACAGTTATCCCCACAGGAGAGAAAAACCTGGGAGTTATCCTGGCAGGAAGAAGCCAGCGGAGAGACAGATTCAAAACACGCGACTTGAAACTGCTCGCTCTGTACGCGGCACAACTGGGAAATCAGCTGCAGAATCTCAAGATGACTGATGACCTTTTGGTGAACAACAAGGAACTTGAAAAAGTGAACCTGGTAACCAGCAAATTCTCTCTGTCTCTTGATGTTCCGGCTGTGATTTCCTCTGTTGCAGATGGTCTGAGAACATTTATTCCGTTTGATGTGGCTGGCTTTTTTGTTTCTCTGGAAAGCGGTACGCCGTACAATTTTGTTCTTATGAACGAGGCAATAGCCAGAGAAAAAGTATTTGCGTCTCTGAAAAGACAGATGAGCGGAAAAATTGGTAAAGCCCTGACATCAGAACTCCTGGCCGATGTTCACTCTGAACTGTTTATAGGTGAAGACATACGGTCATTCGAGAACAACCCGGAGTTCACATTTACAGAGCTCAGCGATTTCGGAAAAATCCACGGATGGCTTGTAATGGGTTCATGGGCAGGCAGAAGCCGTCTGTTTCCATCCTCCAGGTTTATCCCAATACTTCTTCGTCATGCGGCGTCGGCAATCTGCAACGCTCTTCAATACAGAGAAAACCACCGAAACTATCTGGAAACCATCACCGCCATGGCTCAGGCTGTTGATGCCAAAGACAAATACACCAGCGATCACTCCCGGAATGTTACAGCATATACACTTGCCCTTGCAGACAAAATAGGGATTACTCATCAGGCCAGAAAAGATCTCTGGAACGCCGCACTCCTTCACGATATAGGTAAAATTGGTGTTCCAGAGTACATTCTTAACAAACCGGGTAAGCTCACAGACGAAGAGTACGAAATTATTAAAACACATCCGGTTAAAGGCTGCAGTATTCTAAAACCCATAAAGGCTTTTAAGAATCTTCTGCCTGCCATAAGGTCTCACCACGAAAGGTACGATGGCAAAGGATATCCCGACAAGCTTTCCGGAACAAACATCCCCCTGTTCGCCAGGATTCTGGCGGTGGCAGACTCTTTTGATGCCATGACCAGCGACAGAGTTTACCGAAGGTCATCAGGAGTTGAATTTGCTTTGAGGCAACTGAAAGAAAACTCCGGAACGCAGTTCGACCCCGAGCTTGCCCAGGCTTTCATAGAGATTGTAGAAGCCCGGTCATACACCGAAATTCTTCTTACCTACGGTTCTGTGCTCTTCGAGAACCAGCAGGGTCTGCCCTACTGACCGCACTGGTTTATATTCCCTTCTGCAGATTCAATTCAAAGGGAGATTACAATGGCGGAAATTACTGGAATCAGGGCACGGCAGATAATAGATTCGCGGGGAAACCCCACTGTAGAAGCCGATGTATACCTAGAAGACGGCAGTTTTGGAAGAGCTGCCGTTCCAAGCGGAGCATCCACTGGCGAGCACGAAGCAGTTGAACTCCGTGACAACGGCAATGCGTTCATGGGCAAGTCTGTTCTGAATGCTGTAAACAACATACACACAAGAATAGCACCGGAACTGCTGGGTAGAGATGCATCATGCCAGCTCGAAATAGATGCTCTGATGAAAGAGATCGATGGAACAGCCAACAAGGCCAGGCTGGGGGCCAATGCCATTCTAGCGGTATCCATGGCCTGCTCAAGAGCTTCAGCAGACAGCTTAAGAGTACCTCTGTACAGTTATCTGGGGGGGCCGGCAGCCAGAGTTCTTCCAGTTCCCATGATGAATATCATCAATGGCGGAAGACATGCCTCAAACCCCATCGATCTTCAGGAATTCATGATTGTGCCTGCCGGGTTTAAGAGTTTTAGCAGAGCGCTTCAGGCTGGTGTGGAGACCTTCCATACTTTGAAAAAAAATGCCGCCACTTCCGGGATGTCAACAAGCGTAGGAGATGAAGGAGGGCTTGCACCTGACCTTCCCGACAACACTGCGGCGCTGGAATTCATCGTTAAAGCAATAAATGATGCCGGGTACACTCCCGGACAGGATATTTTCATAGCCCTTGATCCTGCTGCCAGTGAATTCTACAAAGACGGGCATTACTTCATGCACGGGGAAGACCCCAGTGGGCTTACTTCTGCACAGATGGTTAACTACTGGGCCAAGCTTGTTGATCAATTCCCCATAGTAAGTATTGAAGACGGCCACGCAGAAGACGACTGGGAAGGCTGGCAGCTGATGATGCAAAAGCTCGGTAAAGCCATTCACATAGTTGGCGACGATGTGTTCGTTACAAATGTGGAAAGGCTGAAAAAAGGCATAGAACTGAATGCCGCAAATGCCATTCTCATCAAGCTTAACCAAATTGGAACAGTTTCAGAGACTCTTGCAACCATCGATATGGCTCACAGAAGCGGAATGAAGGCAGTTGTAAGCCACAGAAGCGGCGAGACGGAAGACACCTTTATATCTGACCTCACCGTGGCCAGAAACACCGGGTTTATAAAAACAGGTTCCGCCTGCCGTACAGACCGCACAGCAAAATACAATCAGCTACTGCGAATTGAGGAAGCACTTGAAGGCAGTGCCGAGTACGCAGGAATGAGTGTTATCAAAGGGTAGTTATGTACAGAAAACTACCGCCTTCAGAGGGCAGGAATACAAGGCTTTTAACTGCGCTGCTTCTGACGGCGGTTTTTCTGGTGACAGGGGCAATACTGCTTCTAAGCAGGAACGGCTTCATAGCAATAACAGACATTCAGGATGATGTGAATAGTGTTGTTGCCGAAAACACACAGCTTGAAACCCGAATTGATTCGTTGAGTACCGTTATCGATCTGCTGGAGAATGACTCTCTTTACATGGAAAAGAGGGTGAGGGAAATACTGGGCTGGGGCCGTGAAGGTGAAACAATTGTAAGATTCATGGAGCCCAGCACTGAATAGAACATCTGTACTGCTTGCCGTATCGGTTCTGCCGGTACTGATACTGCTGATTGTTCTGAAAGGGGAAATCCCCGACCCAGACAGAAACGCACACGATGTATGGGCAAGACAGCTGGTGCACACAGGCAGGCTTGTTATCTCTTCCACAGGTATGGTCGATAACTGGCAGAACTACTACCCCAACACTGTTCCCAAACCACTCGAGCTGGCGCTGGGGTTTATTAGAATACCAGGCGGGGTCTTCTACCATTCACTATTGGTGTTCTTCACCGCCACAATGGTGCTTATCTCTGTTTGGAATTCTACAGGACGGGGGCAATCCGGTCTGGAAGCAGCGCTGTTTCTGGGATTCAATCCTGTTTTTCTGTTTCTGGCAGTAACAGGTAGTTCTGCAATTCTGTTTCTTGGTTCAATGTTTCTGCTTCAGTCAAAGAACAGTTCATCCGCAGGTGCCGTGCTGGCTTCACTGGCTAGGCCGGAGGGATTTATCTACAGCGGATACCACTGCCTTGTTAACAGAAACTGGAAACTGCTCTGTGTTCTAGCTGTTATCGCAGCCGGCTGGCTGTTTCTTCACAGAACAACGTGCGGATCGTATACATGGGCTGCCGATGAAGTTAGATACTCTGTGGCAGCCATGATGTACCCAACGGCAAACTCTTTTACTTTCTTCCCCTGGGCGACTTTGCGCTATGTGCTTGTTATGGGGGCACCAGCAGCCGCTGTAATGCTTCTTTCTTTCAGAAAGTGGAAGCTGCACATCCCCTTCTCTATTAACTTTCTTCTTCTTGCCCTTTCTCTGGCAGTGGGCTCCCTTGTTCTGCCCAGATACATAGACCAGCTGTTTCTTCTTGCAGTTCCTTTCGTTTTCACTGAAATACACAGGCTGTTTAACGGCAGGTCAAGAACCGCTGTTGCTGTTGCCGTTATCCTGTTCCCCTCTTTTCAATGGATATCCACTGTACCGGAAATCAAACAGTACATGAAACTGAGGGACGCCTACGCTTCTTTCGAGCTGCCGGAACATGGGCTGACTGCTGCCAATGAACTTCTTATTCCCGGTTTCTGCCTCAATCTTGAAATAGACGACCCGTCAGAACTGTTTGTTTCTGTAGACAAGGCGGCATGGAGCAATGCAGGCGCATCTTCTCTTTCCGAACTTGGTGTTACAAAAATAGTTATCTTCGGGCAGGGCGTTTATTTCCCTGAACACACAGCCATATGGCTGAAAACTGTAGACAACATCGAGGTGGAGTATTTCAGATAACACAAAGGCAAGAATCGCTTCTTCCGGGAAAAGGGGAGTTACTTTGCTTCTCTCCACAGGTGAAACCGTTAAGGCAAGGGTATCAAGCAATGTTTTCCGTGAATACAAAAACCCTGTGTGCGGTGATGTTGTAAGCGCACAGGATCGTCAAGGTGTTTGGTACGTTGATAAAATAGAAACCAGAAATGGTGTTCTTGAAAGAACTTCTCCTGTGGGAAAGCGACAGGTGTTAGCTGCAAACATAGACCTTGTGGTAGTGGTAGCATCCATAGCAAGCCCACCCCTTCGCAGAGGGTTCATAGACAGAGCTCTTGCCGCAGCAGAATGGAATCATCTTCCCGCTGCACTTGTTCTTAACAAAATTGATCTCAGAGATACTGCAGATGCTGCAGACCTTAGTGTTCTTAAAAGGGTTTACTACAGCCAGGCAGGGTACACTGTGCTGCAAACAAGCACTGTTAACGGAGAGGGAATTGAAAGTTTTAAAAGCCTGATTTCAGGAAAAACCGTTGCCCTCGCGGGGGTATCAGCCGCAGGGAAAACATCGCTTATACAGGCCATACACCCGGATATTAACCTGCGCGTGGGTTCTGTTAACGCAAAAACCACCAAAGGGCGGCACACCACTGTTTCCGCCAGACTCATTCCTCTGGGAAACAGCACTTTTCTTATGGATACCCCGGGCCTGCGGGCATTTTCCGTTGACCATATTCCGAAAGCGGAACTGGGGTACTGTTTTACCGAATTTGAAGGCGCTGGCAGATGCCGTTTCAGAAACTGTCTTCACGAAACTGAGCCAGGGTGTGCTGTTCTGAAAGCCGTCAAAAACGGAACAATCGACAGAGAAAGACACCTGTCATACCTTAAACTCCTTCACGAAGACAACACCTTTTAACACAAGAGAACCGCCTGTTAAGAAAACAGACGGCTCTCTTTTACTGTGAGTTAACAGATAGATGCAATCATCATGGCTTTGATTGTGTGCTTGCGGTTCTCAGCCTCGTCCCACACAACAGAGTTTGAACCTTCGATAACATCAAAGGTTACCTCTTTTCCCTTAACAGCGGGCAGACAGTGCATAAACAGGCATTCCGGGTTGCCTGTAGTATCCATCATCTCCTGGTTTACCTGATAGGGCTGCAGCATCTTGATACGCTCTGCCGCTTTGTCTTCTTCTCCCATGGAAGCCCACACATCGGTGTAGATAACATCAGCACCTTCCACAGCCTCTTTAACCTTGTCGGTTATTGTTATTTCTGAACCGCTTGCCTCAGCAAGGGCTGTTACTGTATCGACAAGCTCTGCCTCGGGCTGAAGACTTTCAGGTGCAAGAATAGTGCAGTTAACACCCATCATTGCCATGCCGATCATAAGACTGTTAGCCATGTTGTTTCTGCCATCGCCTGTGTATACGAAGTTAACACCTTTCAGCTCCCCGATGTTCTCTTCAATGGTCATAAGGTCGGCAAGTATCTGCGTGGGATGGAACTGGTCGGTAAGACCGTTGAACACAGGAACTCCTGAGTACTGATGCAGGGCTTCCACAGTTTCCTGTTTGAAACCACGGAACATGATTGCATCGAACATTCTGCCCAAAACCCTTGCGGTGTCTTCAACAGATTCCTTCACGCCAAGCTGAATATCGGCAGAGCTAAGGAACACAGGGTGACCACCCTCTTCTCCAAAAGCGGTTTCAAAAGCACAGCGTGTACGAGTGGAACGCTTTTCAAACAGCATAGCAAGGGTTTTTCCCTGAAATCTCTGATACACCTGGTATCCAAGTCTTTCCTGCTTCAGGTTGTGGGAAAGATCTAAAAGGTAACGAAGCTCAGCAGGGCTGAGATCAAGAAGCGTAAGAAGGCTTCTTCCTCGGAGATTGAAAGCCATTGCGGACTCCTCTCGAATGAGTTTGTAAAAAATCAGGATCGCCGGAAAATAGCAGTTTAAAACCCATCGTCAATAAAGAAGCCTGAACATGCTATTGCAGAGCACTCCACAGAATGGTGAACCCAAGGTCTCCTTTACTCTGGCAGCACAGGTCATTTGCCAGCACTGTTACTCCGTACCTGGCACCATCGGGCTTAACAACAATCAGATTGATGGCCCTTGTGTTGTCTCTGCCGCTTATCCATCCATAAACAACATTTGATGAACCCAGTGCGCCTTCAATATCTACAGAAAGCGGTGGATTCAATGTCATTCTTCTTACAGCTGTAATATCGAGGTTGTCTGAAACCAATTCAATATAATCAAGACAGTCGTTTACTGTTGTGTAACTTGGTTCAACCTCCGGAGCCCCTTCCCAGTCGAGAGAAACTCCTTCAAACCTTGTGGTTGCATGGGCTGATGAGGTAAGCCAGTCTGAGATATGCTCGACTCCGCCCATGTAGAAAACAATCGACTGCGTGGCTTCCCGTGCACCCTGCTGACCACGTCTTGCGACCTGCCACAGCTGTTCATCCCTGCCCACAAGGCTGTCAAGAGAAAATTCCCCGGAATTGTGTCTGGCAACACAAACCGCGGCGTTAACTATATCTGGAGTGTCAATGTAGAATCTTCTTATTGGGTTTCTTGTAAGGCGTTCCCCTGAATTAAGATCAACAACCCCCAGACCGAACACCGCGCCGGGAAGGTCTAGAACATTGTCCATGGCCGTATCAAGACCGGATGGAAGACCTGCCTGTGTTTCTGTAACAACAGTGTCCGGATTGAGAAGCATGGGAGGAAGACCTCCGGTCTTCATAGCGGATCCGGGAGCCGCCAGGATGACACTCATAAACAAAACTATCATATAACCTTCCTCCTGATAATGAAAAAAGGGAGGAGGGCTTGCCCCTCCCCCCCCTTAAACAAGCCTGCTCTAGTTTGCGTTGCTTGTAAAGACAGTAAGGCCAAGAGTCTTACTCTGATACTCGTAGCTGAAGCTTACCTTCGTACCATTAGGTGTTTCGTCAGGAGTGATTGTAAGGTTGTACATCTTGACATAAGCATTGCCACCAGCTGTGTAAGGAAGCTTCACGAAAACAACACTGTCGGATGTGAGAAGCTTGTAACTGTTACCCAGCCAAGAACCGGCGGGATCGCAGTTACCGTAAACACCTGATGCCGGAGTCTGGAAGTAACTCTGGTTACCGTTGCCAAATGTACCGAAGTTTCCGCTGTAAAGCCAGACATCATTATCGCCTTTGCTCTCATCATAAGCATAAATATCCTGCTTGAACTGTGTTGAACCGGCCATACCGGTCTGTCCAGAATTTGCGCCGAATATAAAGCCACTGGGCATTTCTTCTGCGGATTTGTTGTCGTAGATAGTGTAAGTTACATTCACGATACTGGGCATTGTGCTTGCTTCGTTGGAATACTCCTTAGAGAAGTTTGTATCTTTGTAAGCTCTTACAGAGTAGGTACCGGCATTTGTTGCTGTGTGAGTGTAAGTTGTTGTTGTAGGGCTGCCAACCTCTACCCAGTTACCGGTTCCATCTGCTTTGAAGTAGACCTTGTAACCATCAATGTTGTCAGTAACAGCAGACCATTTAAGAACGATGGTTCTTCCGGTACTGGTTGCATCAAGCTGAAGATCCTGAACCGTTGTAAGAGTTCCACCTGTTCCTGTTGTATCACCGGCACAACCGGCAAGTGCAGCAACAAGCACTGCCATAAAAATCAAACTAAGTTTCTTCATTAATCTTCCTCACTTTCGTTTCTGTTTACGCCCTCCGACCAAGGAAAATACCCACAACGACAAAGGGTGTCAAACCCTGTGCAACTAACTTACTCTTCATCTGCAGAGATTATTCCGTCAAGAGCTTTCCATGCAGCAGACCTCACAGCAAGTGAAGAATCAGTTAGCATAGAGCGAAGGACTTCTTCTGAAAGCTCTCCAAACTCAGACAGAGAAACAGCTGTCTGCCTTCTTACCCTTTCCACTTCAGAGTAGGAATACGGCACAATAAGCTGCAAGGATTCCCTGTTTCCAATGTCTCCCAGTGTTCTTATCAGCGTTGTCTGTATTCCTGTAGAAAGGGAATCGCTGAGCATTTCTTCCAGTTGAAGGCGGGCATCTTCTCCGCTGGTTTCTCCAAGCCATTGAATTACATTTCCCAGTTCCCGTTTTTCAATACCGTTGTTTAGAATTATCTGCATCTGCTGTACTGCGTAGTCTTTGTTTTCTGCGAATGCCGCCTTTATGGCTCTGTGTTCCAGCCCGTCATAAGAATCAAGGTGTTCCAGCAGAATGTAGTCAACAGCTTCCTGCCCTCTTGAGGCAAGCTCTTCTCTGTGAGCCAGCACTCTTTCCCTGTTTCCCGATACTCCCCACTCTGATGCTACAGTGAAAAGTGAGTCCATTTCCAGCTCAGCAGGGTTGCCGATCTCCTCTATTTCTTCTTCTGGAACTTCGGTAACACCGGGGAGATCAAGCCCTGCGGAATATTCTCTTTCCCAGTGCGTAGAGTCTGCTCCCTCTCCCATATAGAAGTCATTGTCCGCAAGATCGATGAAAAGACCACAGCCTGAAGAACCCCTTGCCCAGTTTGCCTGGCCCTGACCCATGTTTCTCACTGCATACACATCCATGCCTGAAATATCCATAAATACTGCAGCGGAATTGGTTAGCGCCAGCCCCTGCCCACCATCGGTTGCGTAGTAATCATCACCTTCCATATCCAGAAGAAAACCGGCGGAAAGGTCATGGGCGCTACCCTGGGAAGGACCGTTTCGGCTTGTGTACTGGTCATCGCCGTCCATATCCACAAGAATTCCAGAAGCCAGGTGAATGCCGGCCCCCTGGCTGTACTGTGCCGAAGAGTAGACGTCCTGCCCGCCTTCATCAACAAGAACACCAAGAGAGTAGTAGTAGGCGCAGCCCTGACCGAACACTTCTGCTCTGTATGTGTCATTCCCCTCGCCCAGATCACACAGTGTTCCGATACCACCAGCGCAGAAAGGCCGAAGGCCCAGACCAAACCCCTGCGACATTGCAATGTTGTCCTGTGGCAGAAGGGGCTCGTGGGGGTATGTAAACCCCGCCAGATAGCTGTCATTTCCCATGCAGTCCACAAGGCTGGCCGTGCCCCCCGGTCCACCGAACCCCTGACCGTACGCGCTGACTTTTCTGTAGTCATCACCCCCGCCATCCAGAAGCAGAGCCCGGCCCAGAGTGGCCGCCCCCTGAGAGTGCACATCGGCTGTATAACAGTCATTGCCGCCGAGATCAGCGAAAAGAGCACCTCCCATAACTGCCGATCCCTGGCTCATGGAACTGCCTCTGTAGACATCATCTCCGCAGAGGTCCACAAGAGCACCGTAGCCCATGAAACCTGAACCCTGAGAAACAGGCACACGGGATATGTATGTATCATTACCGGATATATCGGCTATCAGCGCTACAGAGTTTCCCAGAATACCGGTAGCATCCGCTCCAGTGAGGTAAAGATCATCTCCCCCTGCATCAACGATGAGGTCATAGATAGCACCACCTGTATAGACATTTCTCCCGGTACCCCCCATAACCCAGGTAAACTCGGAGTCTATGGAGTAATCAATAACCATACCCTCAACTCCAGGAGCATTTTTGCGACCGGGGATATCCTTAGGGTGCAAACCCATAACAAGCCCTATGATCAATTCAGGAGATGGATTGTGCACATCCGGCCAGCGAGCAAGCAGGTCTGTGTATTCATCCAGATCGAGATCAAGCGAGTCTTGTTCCATGGGAACCGAAAGCCCTCTTGAAGAAAAAAGCAAGCCCCATTCCCCTGGGGTTCCAACAGAATCATCGTGGGCCCACATTCCACCGCAAAGCAACGCAAGGGAATCGGCACAGCTTAGCGTATCCAGCACCATATTGTACAGCAGTTGTGTCTGTTGAAGAACGGCTGTAAGCGAATCCACTCCACCGTCAATGGGTTCAATCCCGGAAAGATCAACAGCACTCGAATAAACCGAATCCGCAACTTCCGGCAGAGCCCACACATCCTGTATACACCTCACAACAGTGCTGTCTGCAAGCTTCACGCCTGAAGCCCAGTTCCTGTCAAAATTCATGCCTTCAACTGTCATACCTGCCGAATCCAGAGCTGTTGCAGCGGCATCCATAGCAGGGGCAGGAACAAGGGAAACAAGCAGGAAATGTACAACTACGCTTAACACAATACCTCCAGACACTTTCGATATTGATATTCTGAAGTTTTAACGGTTTACCATTGAACACAAATCTACACATCGGAATTGCAGTAGTATAGCCTCAACAATGTGATGTTACCAGAGACAGCGCAGGATGCTTCTGCCTCCATTGATGTAATCCTGCACAAGGATTCTTGCAAAGTACTTTCTGGAATAATGGAAAATGCTGATACATCTCTGCAGCAAACTGCACACTAAAACTTTATCCTAGAACAAATAGTTTCCCGTGTTCCATGTTCAGCAATTGAAGCTACTGGTTGGTCTCGGTGAGTTCCAGCATGTAAACCCGTGGGTAATCATCGGGGTTGTGATCCCACCCAAGAATACCCGATTCAGACACCTGTACGCTCCAGAACCGGGCGATTGCAGGCAGTGTGGTTTCAACCGAGCCCAGAGGTGAACCATCTGCCGCATCGTAAAGATCAAAGACCGGTGAAGCTGTTTCACCTCTTCCGGACTTCACCCACAGTCGGTTTTCTCCATCGAGACCTGCAAGATAACCAGAGCCCCTTGTGGAATCCGGTGACCAGTTAGCAGTAAGCTCTGCTGATGTGGATTCACTGTTCGGGCCTGGAATAATCATGTAAGGTCTGGCTGCCTGCAGTTCCTCCTGTGTCAGATAAGTGGTTTCCCAGGGAAGCTCGATGGTAAAGCTGATATCTCCTGATGGCGTGTATCCGGTAACGGTATACTCTTCCTTTGATGACGGCATTGTGTAAAAGCTGCCGTTTTCAGATGATGCCGTGCTGCAGAAAAAATGATCATCGGAAGAATGAAGAAAGTAGTTTTCCTGAAACACAATATCAGGCTGAACAGAATCTGACCACAGACAGTATTCTGAACCACTGTACAGCTCTTCCTCGTCTTCATCGTAATACCAGCTGAGTCTGCGGCCCATAATACTTCCGTGCGACCCTTCTGTTATATGATCCGGGGCCATTGGCTGAAAGCCGTTCAACTCTCTTTCATACTGCAGAGATGAATCGAAAAACACCACTTTGCCCTGCTGTATATCTGAAACAGCAAAACCGCCGTTGGACAGAGCTGTCAGCGAGTAGGGTGAAACAAACTCTCCGGGGCCCGCACCTTCCCGCCCGGCACTGCCGATATACTCGCCACTTCCAGAAAAAACAGTAACTTTCTTTTTAAGAATGTCAAGAAGTGCAATACGCCCGTCAGCCAGATATGTTGCATCAATTATCGCCCCAAATACATAGTTGGAATCTCCCATTTCAACCCCGATTGAATCCACTTTTATCAGATCGTACTGCGGCTGAGTGCTATCTTCTGAAGACAGAGTTGCATCCGGTTTACCACATCCGGTAACAAAAAACACTGCAAGAAAAAAAGATACAACAACCCTGTACATGCTTTCCCCGTTTCTGAAATGGTTCTTCTGCCGCCCCAGCAACATCAGTTTAATATTTATATGAGTATCGTTGCGGTATTCAGTGATGTCAATAGAATACATTCCTGCATATCGACAAGGTGAAGCTGCTCGCTTTCAGGCTTCTACATAAACGGAACCCTATTCAGTAGGTAATGTGCTTTCCAAAGATCGTTTGAGTTCATCATAATCAATGAAGCTGTCTGCATCTCTGGAAACTAAAAACTGGGGTTGAGACCAGTCAAATACCCTGTCAACATTGTAATCTATTGAATTCGGAAACTGGCTCCACAAAGCTGTTTCCCTGTTGTGCAATCCCTGAACCAGATTGATCCAGATCCCGAAGAGTGAAAGAATGATAAAAAACACAGCTGCCGTTTTTCTTACACGACCAGGCAATGAACCCCATGCGGCTGCAGTTAGCAGGGTCCACGCTGGGATTGTTTCAACAAGCAGTCTTGGCCCGAATGCTACCCCTCCCCACCAATTGGGATACGCGGAAATAAGCAGAACAAGCAGAAGTGGCCAGAATATGCACAGTACAAGCAGCGGGTTTCTCTGTGATTTCATTTTTTTATGGAACAGGGCAACTGGAAGGGCAAGAAGCTGAGGAAAGAAAACGAAAAGCCCCCTGGAAGGACTGAATAGAAGCCCCTTCAGTGCGGTCAGCTGAACTCCGCTCCACTCATTGCCGGGGAGATAATAGGGCGGAAGATAACTGCCGTACTCTTTGAGGGAAAACAAAACGAAGGAAAGAAGCCATAGAGCCAGAGCAATCAAAGAGAATGTAAATGTTCTACGATCAACAAACAGCAGTACAAGCATTGCCGGTGCTATCAGTACCGCACTTGTAGGTCTGCAAAGATATGCGAAAAAAAGCAATGAACCTGTCAACCACCCGGTTTTTCTGTGGGCAACCGCAAGAAGTGCCCCTGTAATGAAGAAAAGCTGTGCATTTGTACTCCACCAGGCTGACCCGAGTGTTGAAGTTGCCGGTGAGCCGAAAGCAAACGAAAGAGCAATCACAAGAGAAACTGCCCGCCCTGCATACACTCTCGCAAGAAAAAACAAAGCAGTGAATAAACCAGCTACCGAAAGAGAAGCCAACACCAGTTGCATCCATACTTCGTAATTAAGCTTAGACATATGACGACCGGCAGCATTGGCAGCCAATACAAAAGGCACTGCTGTAATGGAATTTCCAATCGGGAAGTGATAGTAGAGATGATTACCAATACGGTCATACTTGTAATCACCCTCTGGGTGAATCAGGTTTCCATCATACTCATCCAGACGTATTGACCCATTATCAATAATTGCCTGGCTGACTAGAAGATTTCTGATCGGGTCCGAGTGTACATAATACCCGCCAAGCTGCACCTCGGATCTGTATGTAACCAGTAAAGCCAGGATCGGAACAGCAACAAGCACCAGAACGACATACCTTCGTCTTACAAATTCAGCAATATTGCGTACGCAGGATATCATTTCAGGGAAAAACCGGTTCAGGTATTCCAGGTTTATCTCCAACACCCTCAGTGAAACCTGGGTTGAACCAGTGCAATAGAACGGTAGTTACTTCCTTCACTGTGACCTTTCATTCTCCGACAAGAATAAACTGCTTCGAAAGTTCCAATTACCTTGAAATATACCTCAGACGGAAGATTGCTGCTCCATCTCTATGTTACCTTCAACCATCAGCAGTCTCTGCCGTGAAAGGTAACATATAGAAGAGCTTTCCAAATACTGAAGCAGCACACCAATACCTGTCTCAACAGCAAAACCCGCTGTTTCAGATTCAGAGCAGAACCTTCAAGCACCTCACTGTTTACCGTAAGTGGTATGCATTTAACTAAATATGCTGCAACAGACCCCACATTGATAAAGACTACGCTTTGGTCATTGACAAGCCAGCTGATATTTTCCAGTATTCCAGCTGGAACTTGATCGGTAATTTGAAAGCGATGGAAAACAGCAAAAGTAAAACACAGCGCGTCCTGAGCGTTAACGAGAAGGGAATCCATGAGTTTTTTTCTGGACGAAATGACCGTTGCACTGATGGCTGCCAGGGTTCGGGAAGAATGCCCGATGATTCACCACATAACAAACAGCGTTGTTACAAACTTTACGGCCAACATCACTCTTGCAATGGGAGCAGCCCCTGTAATGGCTCCCTCCATTGCAGAATCGGCTGAAATGGCTGGTTATGCTGGGGCTCTGCTTCTGAACATCGGTACAATCGATCCGGGTATTCTTGAAAGTATGCTTGCCGCAGGAAGAACCGCAAACGAAAAAGACATTCCCATCATTTTAGACCCTGTGGGTGCCGGAGCAACAAAGCTTCGTACAGATACGGTAAACACTCTTCTTTCCGAACTTAAAATCTCAGTTGTCAGGGGAAATCCCGGGGAAATTCTCTCTCTGGCTGGAACTTCAGGGGAGGTTCGCGGAGTGGACTCCCTCGCCACAGGTGAAGGCAGAGACAGCGTGTTTATGGCTTTTGCAGAAAAAACAGGAATAATCACGGCAGTAAGCGGAAAGACCGACTTCATCACAGACGGAACAGACTGGATAAAAATACTGAATGGTCATCCAATGATGGCCTCGATTACAGGAACAGGATGCGGAGCTACAACTGCTGTGGCGTGTTATGCCGCTTCCGTAAAACCGCTACTCGAATCTGTTGCCTCTGCAATTGCCTGTTACAACATTGCAGGAGAGCTGGCAGTGGAAAACTCCCGCGGGCCCGGCTCTTTCGTGCCTGAGTTTATAGATCAGCTGTTTGCTCTGAACGACTACACCATACAGAGCAGACTCCGGCTTGAGGTCGACGGCGACAATGACGATGTCGGACTATGATTTAAGCCAGGCACTGAGGCTTTATCTGGTAACAGATCCTGTTCTTCATCAGGGTCGCGGCGTTGAAGCCACCTGCGAAATCGCCCTCAAGGCAGGTGTAAGATTCGTTCAGCTCCGAGATAAATCTGCGCCAACCAGGTCTTTGTACAGTTCCGCAGTTGTTCTTCGTGAACTGTGCAGGAGATACAACAGCTACTTCGTGGTGAACGACAGAATAGATGTTGCCATGGCTGCCGGGGCAGACGGTGTTCACCTTGGGCAAAGTGATATGCCTGCCGATATCGCACGGTCTATCATGGGGCCAGACGCCATTATCGGAGTTTCTATTAGAACAGTTGAGGAAGCAGAAAGAGCTATGAAAGACGGAGCGAACTACATTGCAGCAAACCTTGTTTTCCCCACTGGTACGAAGAAAGACGCAGGAGAACCTCTGGGTTTGGCTGTTGTTTCTTCCCTGGCCTCAGCATCTCAGCTCCCTCTGATTGCCATAGGGGGCATAACACCGGATAACACAAGGATTGTTATGGATGCTGGCTGCTCTGGTGTTGCCGTGGTCACGGCAGTAATGAATGCTGCTTCACCGGCAGATGAAGTTACCAGATTTATGGAAATTCTTGTAGCAACTACGGTATAGCCTGCTTCCTGTAGACTTAATTCAGCTTGTACACTTTGAATCCTCTGCAGGTGAGCAGAAGTGAATTATCCGCTTTAAACAGGCCCTTGACTATTGTGATCAAAATCAGAAACGCCGGGCTGGTTGCTCCAAATGTAGAACCATCTGCGGCATTCCAGGAGCATACGCCGCCACGAAGTAAACAGTAGACAGTACAGAAATTACGGCTACAACTGTTTTAACCGACTGTGTTTTGTAAAACGATCTCATTGCAAGACAATGCTCTTAACATTGCGGCAAGTCAATGTAACAATCTGCCGTATTTCTGTTAGTGAATACAGAGTATTGCTCTGTCAGAGAAGGAAACTATCGTGCAGCCTGTTTCGTTCAGATCAGGCATGTCTGTATTTTCGCAGAACAGAGAATCTCCGTATGAACTGATTTTGCAGTATACCGTGTAGCTCTGCTCTTCCCCTGTAAGCAAAGCAACAGCTTCATTAAGACCATTTCTGAATACATACGCCCCGTGGAAGCTGTCAGGGATAGCCAGGATGTAAACACTGTCGGCATCGTATTCTGAGACTGATTCAGCAATATCAGAGCAGAGTGCACCTGCCTGCCGCCAGTTCTCGTTTGATCTGTAAAGAAATATTCCCTGAATTACTGCAAAAGCCAGAAGAATCACCGTGACGGTTCCGGCTTTCCTGAGCACAGAAGCCACGGCGACAGTTAGAAAACCCGACGCAAACACGCCGGGGAGGTAAAGAAATCTTTCAGACTGAGTATCGAAAAGAGACACCTTCATACTCAGTACCGGAAGCAGAGAGACGACAAAACCTGCTGTCAGAAGAAGAAGAAGCCTTTTCAGCCTGGTATCAGCTTTTCTGTGAACAGCAATTCCCAGAGGAACAACAAGAAAAAAAAGAGTGACGGGAACCAGTGCAGGATGGGAAAGAACCATGTGCCGGAGAGAAATCGGGAGCGGAGGAATGAACACTCTGAATGCGTAACGCACAAAACTCTCTGCTACACCGGCAACAGAAAAACTGAGAAAACCGCCTGACTTCATATTTGAAAACAAACTACCATCTGAAACAATTCGGAAAGCAAGATACATCCCTGTAAGCAGCAATGAAACGGCAAGGAGCCATCTGCTTCCGTTCTGGTTTTCTCTCCCTGCTGCAGAACCGTAGATGAAAACTGCCCCCCAGAGCAGCGGCGTTACAATTGCACTTTCTTTAGCCAGTAATCCCAGAGAACAAAGAACAACTGCAAAAACAGCATTTGTGGTGGATGGTTTACTCTGGTAGCGGTAGAAAAAGAAAATGGAGAACAGTGCAAGGGCTGTTGCTATCACATCTGTTCTTCCTGAAACCCACGCAACAGACTCGGAGTGTGAAGCAAGACTCAGGAAAAGAGCTGATGATAACAAGGCAAACAGACAGGGTTGTGGAAACCGGTTCTGCTTCAATAACGAAAGCAGTAGCAGGAACACTGCAATTCCAGCGAAAAGATGCCACAGAACATTTGTGATATGGAATCCTGCAGGGTTACTGCCCCATATCCCGAAATCGGCCAGATAAGATAAAGTTATTGCGGGTCTGAAGAATGCTGATCCGTTCTCTCCTCCCCAACTCGTGAAATACCCATCGGAGGCAATTCTGTGAACCAAAACAAAGTCATCCGAAACAAAACCGGTTCCGACGGTTCCGGAATAACCAAGGATGACCACTGACAGAAGAACGAAAACGGCTGTTGCATTACACCGCTTATCTGACATACTGACTCTCCCCGAACTGCCAGAGTATTACAGTTCCGTTGCTACCCGGCCATCTTCCGACTTCATTGTCCCTGTAGACAGTAATTCTGTTTTGAGGAGACATGCTCTGGGCCCTGTCTGGAACAGAAAGATCCCACGAAGTGTAATCCGCAGAATTACCGGGGCCGGCCCAGCTTAGAATGTAGTCTACACCGATCTGCCTCAGATACTCCTGAAGCCGTTCCTGCCTTATAGCGGTCACCAGCTCTGCGTTTCCAGCCAGACCTTCAACCTGTGCCACCCCTCCACGGAAAAAATAGGCAAAGCTGCCTGCCCTGTCTCCCATTGCTATCAGAGTCGAATCAGACATTATCCGGTTCAGTTCTCCGGCAATATGCATATTCCTTACTCTGAAATCACCTGTATTTCCTTCTCCATAGTGCCAGCCCCAGAAAACTGCAGAAACAAAGGATACAACAAGAAGCATGAAACCAGCTGTATGCAGCAACCTCTCTGAAAGTCCAAAGAGTGTCAGCAGTTTCTGCAAAAGCAGGGGAAGTACGAATACGCAGAAAAGTACCGCAGGATAGGCATACCAGTACCACAGCCTCCAGCTGGAAAGAAAAAGCTGCGAAACTGTGAACAGAATCATGAACAGACTTGTCACCTTCACAGACGGTCTCGTTTTTTTGAAGAACAGAACTGCGACAGATAACAGGAGAAACAGCAGATACAGCCCCCAGGGGCTTCTGATACCCATTGGGTCCGAAAGCAGAAACAATTGCTTTGCGAACAGTGTATTAACACCTGGACCTGAAGCTTTGATAGTTCCGGAAACAGACAGCCATGAATGGAACAACAGTTTGTTCACTGCAAGGTACAGTATGCCGGCAACCATCCCGGGGGAAAAAACGATAACAGCAGACTTCCTCCTCCTGCACCGGCTCACAGCCCATACTCCTGCCAGTAACGCAAGAAGCGAAGCATCCAGTCTTGCAAGTCCTGTAAGAGCCAGCAGGCTTCCAAAGGCAAAAAGAAAGCGTTTTGAGCTTTCAGGAGTAATTCTGTCAAGCATCACCAAAACGGTAAAAGCCAGAGGTATAAGAATTGAAGTTTCCATGGCAAGGTGTGAAAAATCTCTCATATACCGAAGAAACAGTAACAAAACAGGCAAAATTACAACAGGCGAAAACTGCCCTCTCATAAAGATGACTGCGACAATTCCTGCTGCAAAGAGAAGAAGAGAAGACAACACACTTGCCGCCTGAAGGAAGCCTGTGTCATTGGGAAAGATAAACCGGGTTACCGTGAGAATCCCCATCCACAGCGGGTGAAATCCATTGGTTTCAGAAACACCGTCAAAAGAGACTGTACCCTCTTCCACTGCATTCCGCGCAATCGTGGCATAAAAAAACGCATCATCCTCAAAACGACAGACAAGGTTTTCAGGAAGTGCCGACAAAGCAGAAAACACATCAGCAAGCAGCCATACTGCAAGAACAGCAACAAGAAGCATGGTGTATTTAACTTGCTTTTCTGCAGTAAACAAATACTTCAATACGCATCTCCAGTATGGTGCACAAAAGGATCAACTCACAGCAGTATTATAGAAACACTGCTGCCTGCATGTAATAGCTTCCCATGATACTTCACAAAGCTGTCGTATTGAACTGCCGCCTATCCTCATTTCCTCAATGCACCACAGAATAAGCATGACGTTAATGGTTCCGATGATGGACTGTGGCTGACTAACTTCATATAATTAGCGACTGGTTGTTTCAAGCAGCAAAACCCTGTGTAATACAGGGGAACAGAATGATTTTGAATCAATAACGGCGTTTAGAATGCTTTTTTCTGGCGTGTATATACACAGGTATATGTTACAATTCTGACAGGAGATGAAAATGAAGCGAAACAGGTACGCAATTTCCGCTTTTGCAATAGTTTTTTTATTGGTATCGGTAGCTATCTCAGATGACTATACATGGGATCAGACAAATGATTCTCTTCCTCCGGGGTCAGGCTATGGAATAGTGTCTGCTTCGCCCATAGGTCAGGAATTTCTGCCGGATTCCAATTCTCTGGGGGTAGTTCAGCTGCAGATTTGCAACCCTACCGGAGCTGCCGACTTAATGGTTAGTGTCTACTCCGACAGCATTACAGGTACCCTGATCGCCTCCAGTGACACAGTTTCGATTCCCGTGGGTCACGACGATCTGGTAACCTTCTTGTTTAGTCCTGTCGCTATCGTACCCGCAACTCAGTATGTAATGGAAATCGTCCAGATTCGCGGGGACAGTTTCGTAAGATGTGCCTACTCATCAAGCTCAACCTATCCATTGGGCCGTTTAATACTGGGAGGCACACCGGAAGAAAGCGAAGACTTCTGGTTCCGTGAAGGTATACTTAATGGCGCTGCTCTGGAGAGTTTTACCTGGGGATCTATCAAGAACCTTCCCTGGTAACAGTTAATCAAGTACCGTGTTGCCTCGCAGTTCATATTGGTATATGGCCTGAGAGGCAACAATAATATTAGACGGATGTGGTGTTATCAAATACAACACCTAGTTTGGTTGGTGCGATTTAGCGAAAGTGGTATCTATGAGTAAGATATATCTGTTGATAGCGCTGATAGTACTTGTGTCGGCTTCGTCTGCACAGAACAGCGAGCCAAGACACTTTTCCATCAACTACATGCAGAGATTGCATTTTGTTAATTTCCAAGGTTTTGCAGATACTCAGGCGCAGTCATTACCCAGGCTCAACAACAACGCAAGATTCCATGGAATGAGGTTGGAAGGAACAATTGCAGACGATATCATTGTCGGGCTGTACGCCAACGGAAGCTTGAACGACAGTCGCAATAACAGCGGCTACACAAGTTTTGGCGGGGGGATAGGAGTAGTTACCATCGAGAAGAGGTACTGTCTCCCATGCAATTGTTTTGCCGGTTCAGGATTTGGTCTGGGGTGTGGCAGATTCACATATTCGTCCGCCATGTGGGATGGCTCCGAAAGCATTACATCGAATACTGACGCAATATTCTGTGAACCGGGTATAAAGCTTGGGTACATATTCAGGAAAAAGCTGATCCTGATAATTGATGCCTCTTATATGCTTGACATTGCGAGTAACAGATACAACGTGGGAGCCGAGAATATTCCTGATGTGTTCCCGGAAGGATGGTTTGCCGGAGTATCCATTGGATACCATTTCTCTTTTATCGGCAGATAAACACGATAGCTCCTGCAGAGACATGTCAACACCGATTGCTGTTGCTGCAATGTCTAGGCTTTATTCGCTGAAAACATCGCTTCTGTTAAAATCCGGCAGGTAGTTGTTCGGCGAGGAATCAGGTTCCTGAACAAGCAGGTTTGCAAGGCCAAGTTTTTCCGCAGTTTCAACAGCCCTCCAGTATTCAGAGGGGCGCAGTTTTCTTGACAGCAGGATGAAATCCCCTGCTCTGTAAACAGGATTGTACTGAGACATAAGGCTTACGGTTATTTCTGTGGACACAGACGCGATAAATCTGAGAATTTTCTCTGTCTCTGCGATATCATTGGGAAGAACCAGATGTCTCACGCACAGGCCGGATTCTGCTATACCATTTTTGAGTTTTAGCGGCCCAACCTGCCTGAACATCTCCTTAATCGCCAATCTGGCTGCCCCGGGATAACCGGAAGTACCAGAATACGTCAACGAGCTCTGCTCACTCCAGTACTTGAAGTCGGGCAGATAGATATCAATCAGACTTTCCAGCCTCTGAAGAGATTCAACGGTTTCAAAACCGTTTGAGTTCCAGATGGTGGGAACTGTAAGCCCTTCCTTTCTCCCGATTTTTATGGTTTCAGCAACAAGAGGGAGATAGTGCCCCGGAGAAACAAAACCCACAGAAGGACATCCCTGCCGCTGAAAACCTAGAAGCTGTTCAGCAAGAGCGTCAGGGCTGTACTGTCTGCCGCCGCTGGTGCTTATCTGGTAATTCTGACAGTAAACACACGCCATGGAACAATGGTTAAAAAAAACATTACCAGTTCCAGTTTTTCCCGTCAGGAAAGGTTCCTCGCCTGTGTGAACAATACACGAAGCCACTTCCATTACAGAACCCGCCCGGCAGTAACCTGTTTCTCCGGAAGTTCTGTTTACACCGCAGCGGCGCGGACACAGCACACAGTTGCTAAAGATAGCTGTGTGCTTCATCTATGGCATGGTTAAGCATCTCGGTACCGGGCAGTACAAACCTGCCTTCTCTGATAATAAACACTTCTCTGCCATCTGGATGAACAACACTGATCGCGTCAAGTGAGCTGTACGGAAGTGTTACGTCCGTGTGTTTGTTTGTATAAGCAAGAGCTGGATCCTGTTTTCTTTGGACTGTTTTTTCATTGTCTACCGCTATCATGGTTTTACCTGTGAACGGGCTCGGTTTCTGAGCATCCTCCGCCCAGGTAAAGCATGTGTCGCCAACTGCGAAGTGTGGCCCCATTTTCTCCAGTATTAGAATTGGGAGCAGACCCATTATTCCGTGTTTCAGTGCCATTGCGTAAGCTACAGTGTTGGTTCCAATGGCAAACTCACCAAGAGGAAGGGTTTTGTGGGGAAAAAACAGATTCTCTTCAATGTAGTCTTTGCCCCGCTGCGAATCTTCAAAATTGGCACACGACCAGTCGGACACATATCCATCATTGAATCGAAGACGGATATTATCGTACCGAAGCCCTCTGAGGAACGACTCTTCAACATGAAGAAGCCCGTTTGTTCCCTTTAGAACCGGTGACGTGAATACCTCGCCAAGGGGAACATTCACTGAGGCAAGACAGTTCTCAAAAATCGTCTGGCTCGCAGAATCAGTAACCGGACAAAGAGCAACTTTTAAATCGGTTTCATTTGTACCTCTGCCTGTAATATGGGCATATTCTGCCCCATCCATGGCATCGATTATGGCCTGTTGAACCGGTCTGTATTCATCGTTTGAAAGCGTATTGAGTTTGACCGTGTCTTTGAATATCTCTTCGAAATTGCCTTCGATCTCGGGAGATGGAAATGCGATAATTTCAAAGCTTGTTTCATCACCGGGCATGTACTCGTTTGAAATCAACCGCAGACCCTGTGTCTGTCTGTTGAACAGCGATGAAGCTGTGCTGTCTGCTTTACAGGCTTCAGGTTTAAGGGCAGGGCTGAAAGGAGGTTCTCCGAAAACATCGAGATACGCGGTTCCGGAGTAGTCGCGGAAGGTCTCTGCCATATTACGAAATATCTCTTTTGTTACAGACAACCTTTCATCCACCGATTTCCCGCTGATACTGAGGGCATAGTCAAATCGATGATCGTACGTTGCCTGTCTGTTAAGCTTTGTTCCCCTTACCTGACGAATAAACATTCTGAGACCGTACCTCATAAATCCGGAAACAAGCCCGGGAACGATTCTTTCATAACCTGCATGTATGATGTAACCAACGGTATTCTTTACGGAGTAATCCATTCCAGACTCTCTGAATCCTTCAATGTAGGATTCAACAATAGTCTCAGACATAAGTCTGATATCTTTTTCAGGAAGAGAGTTGATAAATGAGGCAGTTCTGAGATCGTTCTGCGTAATTCTTGTGCCGTACCTGTACAGATACGACAGATCCTCCGGTGTAGCGGAAAGAGCCACATCCGTGTAAAAGCCTTTCTCCGGATCATAAGCCCATCTGTATCTGCTTTCTGTAGCATCAGGTGAAACCTCTCCCCACCTCTGCTTCATCAAAGAGACAAAACCTTCTGCACCGGCGGCACATGCTTCCAGCCAGTGATCTGCATTTTGTATCAGAACCACAGACTCTCCCTTGAAAGCTTCCCGGAACAGCGTAAAGATCTTGTAACTGAAGGCGGATACATACCTGCCCAGCTCCTCGCCAAAAACACTTACAGCTGTAGTCGGGTTAGCAAGCCCTCCGGTATAGGCCTCGTCCAGCAACGGAGCATGAGCCTGCTGATTAAGAGTTTTTACCCTTTCTGAATCAGTTCCTTCAATGAGTTCGTTGAAGATGGTGTAGGTAAAAAGAATTCTCTCTCCTGTTTCCCGGAGAAAAGAGTGGAAAGGGCTCTGATCTTCAAGTTTTGAAAGAGCTTTTCTTACATCTGATTCCCTATTCATCCGTGTTTTCCTCCAGTTCCATCCCCCTGATAATCCGTGCATACTCGGGATTGTTGCAAATAAGATCGTTGTGGCTGCCTGAATCTATCAGTTGTCCTTTGCTTATAAACAAGACCGACTCACTCTGCTTAACCGTTGCCTCTCTGTGTGTTACTACAACTGTTAAAGTGTTGCTGCCCATATCTTTCAACTTGTTCCAGAAGTCTTCTTCCTTCTGAGCATCAAGCGCTGCAGTGCAGTCGTCAAGCAGAAGCAGTGAGGGACTGCCTGCAAGGGCTCTTGCAATGGCGATTCTCTGCTTCTGACCTCCGCTGGCTCCCACTCCTCTTTGACCGAGAACTCTGTTCTTTCCCAGTTCATCGTCTCCTATTCCTGCAACTGCCAGCGCACTTCTAATGTCTTCTTCCGATACACATTCTCTTCCAAATCTAACATTCTCGTCAACAGATTCGCCCAGAAGAACAGAATCCTGGGGAACATACCCTACAGCAGTAGTGAGGTTCAGCGTCTGGATGTCTGCTCCGTTTACTCTAATTGCTCCCGAATCCGGAGGCAACAAGCCTGCGAGCATCTTCAGCAGTGTTGTTTTGCCTGAACCGACCTCTCCCACAACTGCGACTACCGATGGAGCCCTGATGTGAAATGTTGCAGCTTTTATTCCACCGCCACCAGGGTAGTTGAAAGATGCATCGACTGCCTCGATCTCTTTTACCTCCACAAGTGGCTCTGCCCGCTCATTGTGCCGCTGCGATTCGGGGAAATCCATTACTTCCATCTCTCTGTCAATGGAAACGAATGTCTGTCGGGAAGCAATGAAAAGGGTTGGAATATCCATCATCGGAGCCAGCAGCATATCCAAGTAAACATAGAAGGCGTAGAAATCTCCTATTCCTATTTTGTGATGAATAACCATCAGGCCACCTGCAAGCATCACTGTTACCTTACCCACCTGACCGATGATGCTGTAAAGCCCGTGAACAATCATCTCAAGCTTAACCAGCGAAAAATCTATGTTGAACCTTTCGTCAAGAAGCCTGTGAAGCCTGACCGCAAGGGGCTTTTCGGCACGGTATGCCTTTACAATTGCAATGCCATCAAAAGTACTGTCGAGAAGGTCATTGGTGTGGCTGGTGGCTTTCCTGCTGGCTGCCACCTTCCTGCCAAGCCTGTGCTCTACTTTGTAAAAGATGAAAAGCATCACAGGCAGCGGAGCCATTGCAAGCAGAGTGAGTTTCCAGCTCATGAAGAACATCACACCCAGACAGAACACCAACCTGGAAGTAGACTCTAGAGCCCGGAAAAAAGCGCTGCAGCTGAACCACGCGATTCTTGGGTAATCGGTTATATCGTCTGTAAGACGGGTTGTAAGATCTCCCGGGCGAAATTTGTTGAAGAACTTCCAGTTCTTTCTCATGATTGCGCCGAACACATCGTCGCGAACCAGTATACCAATAGTGCTGTTGATTATGGCACGCGCCCCAGGGTAAAGCCCCGCCACAAATCTTGCGAGGGCAAGAGCACCAAGAATCAAAATAATTCTGTTAAAACCAGAAGAATCGGGAGTTCCCAGAATGGTCTGCACATTGTCAAGCAGATACCGAAACACCAGGGGAAAACCCAGGGCAACTGTACTGGATACCAGCGTAAACAGAATTAGAAATACCATGTACTTCCGCACAGGTTTCCAGTAACCAGCAATCCATTTCAGATACTTCGACCACTTGTTTACAAAACTACTGAGCAATTGCATCACCACCGAACTGAAGGCTGTGAAGTCTTGCATATATGCCATTCTTCTTCAGCAGCTCGTCGTGTGTACCTTGCTCGGCAACTGTGCCGTGCCGTACAACAATTATCTTTGATGCGTGCTCGATGGTTGCAAGTCTGTGCGCCACTATCAGTGCGGTTCTTCCTTTCAAAGCCAGACTGGTAGCTTTCTGTATACGGTGTTCAGTTCCCGGATCGACACTGGAAGTTGCCTCGTCCAGAACCAGAATTTGAGGCTGCCTGAGCATGGCTCTGGCAATGTTTATAAGCTGCCTCTGCCCCATGGACAGGTTCACTCCGCCTTCACTTATAGCTCCATCAAGCCCTCCCGGTAACAGTTCAAGAAGCTCTTCGGCTTCAATTGCGTTGAGGGCCTTTTTCTGCTGCTTCCGGGAAACCGAGTGGTCAAAAACTGTAAGGTTACCTGATAGTGTTCCCGAGAAAAGGTTTACCTCCTGCAGTACCAGGCCTAAACCACTTCGCCATGCGTCAAGAGAGAAATCGCTTATGCTGACTCCATCAATCAAGATTCTACCCTTTTCCAGATGATAAAATCGCATCAGCAGAGATACAATGGTGCTTTTGCCCCCGCCGCTATCCCCTACCAGAGCTATTGTTTCCCCCTTTGAAAGGGTAAAGCTCACACCCTTCAACACCCATTCACTTTCCGAAGAGTATCTGAACCAGACATCCTCAAACTGTATTTTTTTCCATGAGCCGGGAAACTCATTACCTTCTATAGCTCCATCAGGGGTAAGGGTTTTCATATCCAGTATTTCCATGAGCCTTTCACCGGAAGCCAGAGCTCTCTGAACCTGGTTCAGTGTTCCGGAAAACATTACAAGGGGGCCGAAAAGCCTTCTTGTGTATTCAACGAACATCACAACTGTACCAACTGTAACAACACCGCTGATTACGCCGGGCCTGCCGGAAACAAGAATTACAGCCACTGCTGCTATCTCAAGAGAACCCAGAAAACTCCAGAAAGTGTACTCCCACAAAAAAGCTTTTACTTCCATATTGAAATAGTTTTTTCCTTGATCGTGCATTTTTTTTAGGGCATATCCTGTTGTGCCAAATACCTGAAGAACCGGTACAGCACGAACAAATTCCGAGGCTACAGCTGATATGGATGCGTAGGCTTTTCTTACATTGCTCCACATTCCCCGCATCCTTCTAATTACAAACATAGAAAGCAACCCTACCGGTATGGTTACAGCCAGAACACGCACAGCTATGTAACTGTTTGCCCTGTACATAATGTACAGCGTGCCGACAACCATTGCAGCATTACGCAGAAGGGCCATGCTGGTTTCGCTGAAAAGCATCCGAACTCTCTCGGTGTCACTTTCCACTCTGGCCATGAGTTTTCCAGATGGATTTGCATGAAAGAAGTTCATGGAAAGAGTCATTACATGATCGAAAAGTTTGCGTTTGAGAGATCTTACTATCGAAAGGCCTATTCTGCTTGCTATGATTACCTGCAAGTAGGAAATTGCCATTGTAACCAGAAATATCGCGGCAAACAGACCAGACAGTTTCACAATATCGGCCGTGCTTCCGGCGGGAATGGCATCATCTATTACTGCCCGCAATACAAGGGGGCCTGCAAGCTCTCCGGCAATTGCAAGCAAAAGAAGAAACACGGCCACCCCGAACGCCTTTCGATGCGGCTTCAGGAACGGTACAAACCTGGCCAGCAGCTTTACTGAGCTGATCTTCTTTGTTTTTTCGGTGGTATTTTCTTCAAAATAATTGTTCAACATCAAGAATCTCCGTTCAAAGGCATAACACAGAAGGCTGGTTAAGAAAAGGCGGGTAACAGAGTACTACGCTGCTGAATTCCTTATGATACTTATCATCAGACACCTCCTGGTTGAACAGTTGTGGTATGATAATTGAAAACTCCCATTTGTCAATCACTTGCCTGGAACAAACTCCTCTCAGAGATGGTAGTTCCCATTGAACACACAGGAGGAAATATGAAAAACTCTGGTTCGCTTGTTGTCACCGGCTCTGTTTTGCTTTCTCTGTCTTCAGCTCTGGTCGCCGAAACGACTGACACCGAAACAACAGATATCCGTATGCTTCTTGAATCGGAAGACTGGGCTGTTCTTAAAAATATCTGGCAGAGCATTGATAGCCTCAAGCCTTCAGATGGCTACTCCTCTTTCCCTGTTTCCATAAAAAAGGGAGACTCTCTGCTGGCTGTGGTAAACAGTCTTTTTGCAGGCAGCGTACAGCAAAACCCTGAAATTCGTACTTCGCTTAGTCTTATCCGCCGCGTTACTGCACTTCGCCTGATGCGTTTAAGCCGGATAAACCCGGCACTGTTAACAAGAATGATGCCCCCATGGACAGACACAGTGCAAGACCAGCTTTTGTTTAACTTCGAAACCAGACTCGCTTCTCTTGACAGCCTGGTTGAAGAGGAAGAAGTTACTCCAGTTGAATTTGCAGCGGCCAGACAGGTCCTTGTTGAGAAGGCCGAACTTCTTGCAGTGCTTCAGGTGATTGAGGCAACTGAATTGCAGCCGTATTACAGATTTGATGTGAAGTACTCTGATCGAATGAGTATCGATCTACTGCTTCAGCAGATAAAGCTATCATACAGTGCTGTACTTGATACAGTGGCCAGATACAGTCCGGAAGAAGATGCAGGATTTTACCGGGAAGCTGCCGTCCAGTACGAAGCTTTCAAAAAGAGCTTTGAAGATTTTGAGCACACAGAACCAATTCTCCGTGTATTACTTACAGATATCTTGGAGGCCGGGGTCTGAACCCCCTGTGGTTCGCCTTTGAGGTTACAGAAAGATGCAACCTGGCCTGCAGTTTCTGCTACAATGTGTGGCTTGAAAGCAACCAGGAGACTCGCAAGGAACTTTCTCTGGACAAAATCGCAACTGTTGCAGACAGGGTTTCACATGCACCGGGAGTCTGTGGAATTACCATCACTGGCGGTGAGCCGCTGCTTCGCAGCGATATAAACGATATAGTTCGCATATGCAAAAAGACCGACCTGAAAGTTGCCCTGGCTACAAACGGCATTTTTCTTACAAAACAGCTTGCCAGCAGCCTTGTTTCAGGTGGAATTGAACACTTCGACATCGGGTTTACGCAACCCGACAGCAGGGTTAAACTTGCTGTTGCCGCAGCAGCCGGAACAGGTTGTTCCGTTACCGCTTCAGTGTGTGTACACAACAGCAATTACCGGGAAACAGGCACTCTTGTTAAAAAGGCTGCCGCCATGGGAGCCGATGCCGTAGCACTGAACAGGTTTGCACCCACAGGCAGAGGCAGAATAAATCAAGATGATCTTTGCCTGAAAACACGGGATATTCTTACAGCGCTGAAGCTGGCAGACAAAGCTGCTGCTGAAGCCGGTATTTTTGTTTACACCGGAATACCTGTTGAACCCTGTACAGCACAGCGGGAAATGTTCCCGGCAATTACCTTCTCCACATGCCAGTGCGGTGAAGCGAAATGGACCATAGACCCAGCAGGAAATCTTAAAACATGTGAACAAAATCCCGAAACTCTTGGAAACTTGTTAAGAAGCCCCTTCACCGAAATCGTAGAGAACTCAAAAAACAGCATTGACAGCTTCAGGCGGTGGGGGAATTCTGAAGGCTGCTTCAGCTGTTCACTTCCAGGAAACTGCAGTGGTGGATGCAGGTTCTCAGAGCAGTCTCACTGATTTATATGCTGGCTGCAAACCTGAACCCAATATCCCAGCGGTACGAGTTTTCCTCAAAACGAGCCCTGGATGCTGTTCTTAGAAATACAGCATTGGGAGTTTCCCGGCATGTCAAACAACCCTTAACCGTTTGCCGGATAGCTTTGCACATTGATCTTCCTCCATAACCTAGGCCTACCATATGCAGCGCACTTGTTTACCTAAATGTGGCGGTGCTATGAATTTCTATCAAACCTGGGCGATATTTCTGTTTCTATACCGCATTATACATGTTCTCAAGTATCGAATGCTTGACAGAATCAGAGCCGAACCAATTGCACAGTAGAGTACTGTAAGGTAGTATTTCGGTATGTCTGAGTGACGCAACAAAGTACCAGCTACAATCATTGCAGCGGTGATGAGATAGCTCTTCAGGGGAATAAATGAAGTTACAGGTGCTTTTTCTCCCAGTTGGTTAATTCTGGCCAGATTCCTGTTCACGATCTTCAGAAAACCAAAGTGATGTATCAGCAGACCTGCGAAAACCCCGCTTCCGGCAGGCAGCAGCCAGTTGGCCTCTGGAGCCGTCGCCAGCCACGAACAGCCCCTGTAAATCAGCATCAGACCGACAGCAACCCAGGTGTAACCAGCCAACAGTATAAGAAAATTACCGGTAACATGCGGAGGGCGAATTCTCACTCGGTTTTCCCTGCTGCCAGTTTATCCTGTTGCCGGCGAAGGCGCTTCAGTGTTCGCAGAATCCACACAATCTCGAACGCGAAAACTATGAAAAGAAGATGAAGCATGGTAATAATCACAAAACCGCTGACGGTATCCGAGTACGCTGTACTTCCTTCTATTGTAACCAGAAGCGTATTGAACAGGCCATGCAGTGCCGAAGAAATTAGCAATCCCGTAAGGATAAGGCCTTTCCCTCTGTTGTTGAAACGAACCTGACCAACAGTATAGCCCAAAATCGCACCCCAGAATGCGTGGCTGGGAATAGACAGTATGGCTCTGGTTATTGCTGTTCCCAGCCCGCCATCAATTACATAAAAAATGTTTTCAAGAGTTGCGAAACCAAGAGCTGCTGTAACTCCGTAAACAACCCCGTCCATGGGTTCATCGAATGCTGAAGTACGAGCACTGTACAGAAGTATAACAAGAAGCTTGAATGACTCTTCCGGAACTGCCACATTGGTAAACATGTCGTAGAGATTGAAGAAGAATGGATTTGCACCGGACAACACGCCCAGCGAAGAGAGAAAACTCTCGATAAATACCACTGGAAGAAATGACAGAGTGCCCAGGAGAAAGGTTCCAATAAGTACTTTGCGGGGTTCTCTGTTCCTGTCTCTTCTGTAAAAAAACACCATAAGCAGTACAGTTGGAAGAAATGTTAGAACAAAGGTTATCACCGGCAGCATAAACACATCCTTCCACTCTGTCTGCTACTCAAGCAGCTGT
>Ga0256845_1000129_pt1 | contig 67566 bp, 53 predicted proteins | sample RiftiametaG_FD_189101 | JGI IMG/M metagenome (GOLD analysis project Ga0256845, IMG submission 189101) | Tube worm associated microbial communities from hydrothermal vent at the East Pacific Rise, Pacific Ocean - Riftia | ecosystem: Host-associated > Annelida > Integument > Unclassified ...
GGTTTTAATTAATTTCTAATTAAAAAACAATAAATAAAACTGACATATATCAATAGTCAATTCAATCCAAATATTTATCTTTACAATTCAAAACAGACTTTCATTATGGATAAATATGAAGAAGCATTTAATGCTCTAATTGAAAAGGATTCAAAAATTGAACCAAGAGATTGGATGCCCGAAAAATATAGAGCAACCTTAAAGAGACAGATTTCACAACATGCACATTCTGAAATTATCGGAATGCAGCCGGAAGGAAATTGGTTGTTAAGAGCACCTTCTTTAAGAGCTAAACAAGTCTTATTGGCTAAAATTCAAGATGAAGCTGGCCATGGTTTATATTTATATTCTGTAGCTGAAACTTTAGGAGTATCTCGTCAAGAAATGAATGAGCAATTACATACTGGAAAAGCTAAATATTCAAGTATTTTCAATTACCCAACAATTACTTGGGCTGATATGGGAGCAGTTGGATGGTTAGTTGATGGTGCTGCAATTGTGAATCAAGTTTCTTTACAAAGAACATCTTACGGACCTTATGCTAGAGGAATGGTGAGAATTTGTAAAGAAGAGAGTTTTCACCAAAGACAAGGTTACGAAATAATGGTTCGTATGGCACAAGGTACACCGGAACAAAAAGAAATGGCTCAAGATGCTTTAAACCGCTTTTGGGAACCTTCTTTAATGATGTTTGGCCCTCATGATTCTGATTCTGCTAACACAAGTCAATCAATGAAATGGAAGATTAAACGTGAAACTAACGATAATTTGAGACAAAAATTTATTGACAGAACAATTCCGCAGATCGAATTTTTAAATTTGGAATTACCTGATTCAAGAATTAAATGGAATGAAGAAACAGGTCATTACGATCATCCACCATTTAACTGGGATGAATTTTGGAATGTTGTTAACGGAAACGGACCTTGTAATACCGAACGCTTAGATCATCATAAAAAAGCACAACATGATAATGCTTGGGTTAGAGAAGCAGCTTATCAATATGCACAAAAAACAGGAGAATAATTAATTACAATTTAAGTAATTATCAATTATAAAAAATATTACAATGGAAAACGGAGATAAAGTTTGGGAAGTATTTATTCAAAAGAAAGCTGGAATGAGTTTTAAGCATGTAGGAAATGTACATGCTTATGATAAAAAAATGGCTGTTCAAAATGCTAGAGATTTATATACTAGAAGAAGTGAAGGAAGAGAAATTTGGGTTGTAGAAACTGAACATATTGTTTCTGTTCCTTTAGATCAAGCAGATGCTTACTTTAATCCATCTGATGACAAACCATACAGACATGCTTCTTTTTATGAACTTCCTGATGGAATAACAAGTTTATAAAAATGGGAATTAAGATACAAAACAAAGAGGCTCAATTCATTATTAGATTAGCTGATACAGAAGTAATTTTGGGTCAACGTTTAACTGAAATGTGCAGTAGAGGTCCATTTTTGGAAGAAGATATCGCCATTTCTAATTTAGCATTAGATCTATTTGGTAGAGGTGAAGAATTACTTAAAATTGTTTCTAACATTGAAGGTAATACGTACTCTTCTGATGATTATGCCTATAGAAGAAATGAAAGAGAATATTTTAACTTAAACTTATCAGAACAGCCTAATAATGATTTTGCTTGGGTAATGGCTAAACAATTTTTACATGATGTTTATGTAGATTTAGTATTTACTCAATTATTAAAATCTTCTAATACTGAATTAGCTGGTCTTTCTGAAAAAGTTTTAAAAGAAATTCAATATAGTTTAAACCATTCTAGAGATTGGATGATGAGACTTGGAATTGGTACTGAAGAAAGTAATTCAAGATTACAAGTTGCTATTAATCATTTATGGAAATACATTCAAGAAATTTTCTTATTTGATGACATTGATAATGAGTTTTTAGAAAATACAGAATCAATTAAAACAGAATGGTTTGCTTCAGTAGAAAAATTATTGGCTGAAGCTAATATTTCTATTCCGGAAACAAAACATTACGACATTAGAGATTATAGAAAAGGGTTTCACAGTGAGCATTTAGGTAGAATTTTAGCGACTATGCAATACATTCCTAGATCTTACCCTGATGCTAAATGGTAAAGAATTTTTTACTTTCAGTATCAGCGTTATATAATTGATTTAAATGCTCATTTACATGTGTAAATTGCGCTTTAAATAAATTAAAAGCCTTGATATTAAAACTAAAATTTACTTTATTTTACTAAAGAATGATAACAACGACAGAAAATATTGAATACTTATGGGAATTAATGGATCAGGTACCTGATCCTGAAATTCCCATAATTAGTTTAGTGGAGCTTGGAGTAGTTCGCGAAATTTATTATAAAAATGAAAAAGTAACAGTAGTAATTACTCCTACATATACGGGATGTCCGGCAAAAAAATTGTTTAACGATTTAATTGAAGAAAAATTAATCGAAAACAATTTTAATACATTTGAAATCATTACAAAAATACATCCTGTTTGGACAACTGACTGGATGAATGAAGAGACTAAAGCCAAACTATTAAAGGACGGTATATCACCACCTACTCTTGGAGACAAAGACATAGTTTGCCCGCAATGTAAATCAATCAACACTAAAGAGGTAAGTAAATTTGGATCAGTAGCTTGTCAGTCATTTTACATTTGTAATAACTGTAAAGAACCCTTCAACTATTTTAAGTGCTTGTAAACATTTAAAGCATCTAAATTCATCTTTATTTCACTCCCAATTCCTACTCATATTAAATTTAATTTATTAATTAAACTTCTGAGCAAAATTACTAAATATAGCCCATCACCCAATACGTTGCATATCCAACCCATTCGTGAATCAATCGATTCCAATCAACAAAAACTGAAACATTTGGAATAACATATTGGTCAAAATAATACCCTCTCGAATTCCCAGTATAATGATCAGTTGTGAACGTTCCAAAGTTTTTAAAACCTATTTTTTTGAAACAAGCCTTTGACCTTTTCATATGAAGGGCTGATGTAATCAATAAAACAGATTCATTTTCAGGAGTACCTTCTAACACTTTTTTAGTTTCAAGCGCATTTTGATAAGTATTCTTAGAAACCGTTTCAACTAATATATCTTCTACAGGTATTTTTTCTTGAACTAACACCGCTTTTAATTGAATGGCTTCATTCAACCCTTTATCCACCATATAACCGCTATCCCCTGAAATAAGAATTTTATCAATTTTACCAATATGATACAAATGAATAGCTTGCCATATTCTATCACCACCTCTTCTAATACTTAACCTTCCTAAATCGTTGTTATATTCCGCAATCCCACCTAATACAACACCCACATTATAATGCTCTACACTTTCTATTTTAGTACCATTCTCTTCCCATAACCTAGTAAATTCTAAAAATATAACGGTATTAGAAAACAATAATAACAGAAATATACTACTTATAACACTTTTCCTTTTCAAACATTGACGTTTGGTAAACAATGATATACCTAACAAAATTAAAACCCAAATGAATGGATTAATCAAAAAGGATAATAATTTAGATAAATAAAAAAACATAGTGATTAATTAAAGTTCAAATATATATATTTGCATCAAATAAAAATAAAAAAAATATGTTATTAGTTTCAAATTATTCAAATCCACAATGGTGGATAGACAACGGTATCTCTTGGGGAGGAAAATTACTTGTAACCATTGTTATATTAGTAATTGGTTTATTTGTAGCCAAAAAGGTTGCTAAAATAACTGAAAAATTACTTGAAAAAAGGGATTTTGACAAATCACTTAGTACTTTCTTAGTAAGTATAGTAGCGGTATCATTAAAGATAATGGTCGTTATTGCTGCATTAAGCAATTTAGGTTTAGAAATGACGTCATTCATTGCCTTACTTGGTGCTGCTGGTTTAGCTATTGGTATGGCATTTTCAGGAACTCTTGGAAACTTTGCTGGAGGAATTATGATTTTAATATTCAGACCTTATAAAGTAGATGATTATATTTCGGCTCAAGGAGAAGAAGGTTTTGTTAAAGAAATTCAAATTTTCAATACTATCTTATTAACGTTAGATAATAAAACTATTATTGTACCCAATGGCGCTATGGCAAATGGTAATATGACTAACTTTACTTTTGAAGATACTAGACGTGTTGATTTTGTAGTCGGTATCGCTTACGGTGATGATTACGATAAAGCCAAATCAGTATTAGAAGGTTTTATTGCTGATGATAGTAAGATTTTAAAAGATCCTGCTTCATTTATAGGTTTAGGAGAATTAGCTGATAGTTCAGTAAATATTACTTTAAGAGTTTGGTGTAAGACTGAAGATTATTGGGATGTATTCTTTAAAATGAACGAACGTATTTATAAAGAATTTGATTCTCAGGGTTTAAGTATACCTTTCCCTCAAATGGATGTTCATATTCAGAAATAAAAGAACCAATTGAAAAATATGACAAAAGTCATATTAATTAATTAGATTTGAACTTAAATAAAAAATAAAGACATGTTAAAAGAATTTAAAAAGTTTATCCTAACTGGTAATGTTATTGATTTAGCTATTGCTGTAATACTTGCAGGGGCTGTAGGTGCAGTTGTTAAAGGATTTGTAAGTATGATTATGATGCCAGTTATTGGAATGTTTACCGGAGGTATCAATTTCAAAGACAAAGTTATTGAATTAAGTGCAGCTACTGCTGAAGTTTTAAATGAAGCTGGTGAAGTTGTAACTGCTGCAATTCCAGCAAATAATATGAAAATTGGTGAATGGGCTGATACTATTATTAACTTAATAATTGTTGGATTTGTTTTATTCATGATTGTGAAAGCAGCAAACAAAATGAAAAAGAAAGAAGAAGCAAAACCTGCTGCTCCAGTTGGACCAACTAAAGAAGAAGTATTGTTAGGAGAAATAAGAGATTTATTAAAAAAATAAACCTTATATCTTTTAGAAAATTGAAAGCGTTCATTTAATTATGAACGCTTTTTTTTGTTTTATGCTATTCTGAACATTTGGATCGATTCAAATATTGGACTCATGTACAACAAAATATTGCTTTATTAACAAACGAGTACTTTACACTAATCAAAACATATTCATTGAAAATTTATCCCCCCCCTAAACTATATTAAGTATGTATACAAGTTTAATAATACAATTTAAAGTCGTTTAATGAGTTGAAAGATTTTACATAAGAACCAAAATAATAGAGTATAAAATTTATTTAAAACGTTTACTTCTTCTTTTCCTTATTAATTATGTAATAATCAAAGAACACAAAGTAAAAAAGCCTATATCAAATAAATGATATAGGCTTTCAATATATTAAAATAACTTCTTATTTTCTATCTTCCATTGGAAGGTAATTTCTTTCAGTAGCTCCAGTATAAATTTGTCTAGGTCTTCCTATTGGATCGTGATTATCTAACATTTCTTTCCATTGTGCAATCCAACCTGGTAAACGGCCTAATGCGAACATTACCGTAAACATTTCAGTTGGAATTCCAATTGCTTTATAAATAATTCCTGAATAGAAATCAACATTAGGGTACAATCCTCTTTTTACAAAGTATTCATCTTCTAATGCCACTTTTTCTAATTTTTTAGCAATCGCTAAGATAGGATCAGAAATATTCAATTTTTCCAAAACATCATCACATGCTTTTTTAATTATAGTAGCTCTTGGATCAAAGTTTTTATAAACTCTATGTCCGAATCCCATTAATCTGAATGGATCTTCTTTATCCTTTGCTTTCGCAATCCATTTATCTAAATCACCACCATCAGCTTGAATAGCTTCTAACATTTCAATTACTGCTTGATTGGCTCCACCATGTAAAGGCCCCCATAATGCAGAAATACCAGCAGAAACAGAAGCATATAAATTAGCTTGAGAAGAACCTACGATTCTTACCGTTGAAGCAGAACAGTTTTGCTCATGATCAGCATGTAATATTAATAATTTATTTAAAGCTTTAGCAACAACTGGATCTGCCTCAAACTTTTCTGTAGGCATTCCCCATGTCATATGCATGAAGTTTTCAATATAATCTAATTCGTTATTAGGATACATAAATGGATGCCTAACTGTATTTTTATATACCATTGCTGCCAATGTTGGCATCTTAGCAATTAGTCTATTAATAGATAATTTAAATGCAGCTTCATCTCTATTTGGATTTTGAGATTCAGGATAAAATGTAGACATTGAACAAATCATAGAAGCTAAAACTCCCATTGGATGTGCTTTTGCAGGATACGCTTCAAAAAAACGTTTCATATCTTCATGAACTAAAGTATGTTGTCCAATTTCAGTCTTAAATTCGTTATACTGAGCTTTAGTTGGTAATTCTCCATTTAAGATTAAATAAGTAACTTCTAAGAAAGAAGCTTTCTCAGCTAATTGCTCAATAGGATAACCTCTATATCTTAAAATTCCTTTTTCACCATCTAAAAATGTAATAGCACTAGTACAAGAACCTGTATTTTTAAATCCTTTATCTAAGGTAACATATCCTGTTAAACCTCTTAATTTAGAAATATCAATTGCTTTTTCATTTTCCGTTCCTGTAATAATCGGTAATTCAACAACTTGCCCGTTTAAATCTAATTTTGCTATTTCACTCATGTGTATCTACTGTATTATATGTTATTTTCAAAAGCTAAAGATAGCATGAAATTATTAATTTTACACTATTAGATAGCCATTATTTTTTAATTTTGTAAACTGGTAGACAAAAAAATATACTAAACAATCAAGGTGAAAACAAATCCTTTTTAACACAATGAAAAACAGTATATTTAAACATAGTTTTTATATAGATAAAGTATGTTTATCAATCGATAAATTTAGTTTATAGTTTTTACAGATTTTCTAAAGTATATTTTAGTAATTTATTAAATAAATGAAGGCGTGTGTATCCTCCATAAATCCCATGATTTTTATTCGTATAAATTGCCATATCAAAATCAATATTTTTTTCAACCAATGCATTTGTCATTTCAAAAGTATTTTGAACGTGAACATTATCATCTCCAGTACCATGAATAATTAAAAATTTACCTTTCATTTTCTCAACATGATTTATCGGTGAATTATCGTCATATCCATTAGGGTTCTCTTGTGGAGTTCTCATAAATCGTTCTGTATAAATATTATCATACCAACGCCAATTCGTAACGGGTGCTACCGCAATTCCCATTTTAAACACATCAGCACCTTTTGTCATACATAATGAAGTCATATATCCACCATAAGACCAACCTTGTACACCTATTCTATCCGAATCCACAAAATCCCACTCACCGACAGTCTTTGCACAAGCAATCATATCTTCAGTTTCTAACTTACCTAATTGTAAATAGGTAGATTTTTTAAATTCAGCCCCCCTAAACATAGTCCCTCTAGTGTCAACACTAATTACTACGTATCCATTTTGAGCTAGTAATTGATGATAATAATAATTACTTCCATCATAACTATCTGTTACTGTATTGTGTCCAGGTCCATTATAAATGGTAAAATAAACTGGATACTTTTTGGACTCATCAAAATCAACTGGCTTAATAATCCATGCATTTAAGTCTGAATCATGTCCTTTAATAGTTAAAAATTCTTTCTTTGGTAAATTAAATGAGGTCATAGTTTCAATTAACTTAGCGTTATTTTTTAATATTTTTAACTGCTTTCCTTTTGCATTATGTAACGTTATTAAGTAAGGCTGATTAGCATTTGAATAATAATTAATGTAATATTTCATTCCTGTACTAAAACTAGCATCATTAGATCCTTTTAAATCAGAAAGTATACTACATTTTTTCCCTTCTAAATCTGTTACATAAAGCGTTTTATAAATTGCACCTTCTTTAGCCGACACATAATATACTTGACCTGTAGACTCATTTAATCCTTTTAATTCAACTACATCCCATTCTCCCTTTGTTAATTGTGTTTCAGAACCATCAAACCCTACTTTATAGATATGTCTATATCCGTCTTTTTCAGATGTTCTTAAAAATGAATTACCATCTTTTAAAAAGATTAAATTATTATCTACTTCAACATAAGTATCTGACTTATCAGTATAAACTACTTTTTCAGAAAACAACTCTAAGTCATTTCTCACTTTACTTACATTATTGATGATCACATAATCCAACTTATTTTGATGACGATTCATAGCTAACACACACAATCTATTATCCATTGTCCATTTTAATCTTGGAAAGTATTCGTACTTTTCATCCGTCTTAATGAGTTTAGCTGTTTTATTTGAAATAACGTTATACTGAAAAATTGTAATTTTTGAATTATCTTCTCCAGCTTTAGGGTATCTAAAAGTATATGGACTTGGATATGTTTTACCGTAATAAAAATCCATTGTAAACTCAGCTACCATACTTTCGTTGTATTGATAATAGGCTATATTTTTACTATCTGGAGACCAATAAAAACCTTTCGTCAATTCAAATTCTTCTTCATATACCCAATCCGTTGCTCCGTTAATGATTTTATTACGCTCACCTGAAGTCGTTACTTGAATCATTTGAGTTGTAGCAATGTCAAGGTAAAATAAATTATTATTCTGCACATAACCTACTTTATGTCCATCAGGAGAGAAATCAGCTAATTGCTCATTTCCATTTTCAGATAATTTAGTCGTTTTATTAGTTTTTAAATCAACAATAAAGTAATTTGCTGTAAAACTCCTACGATAGATAGATTTTACATTAGTAGCTAATAATACCATGGTTTCATCAGCGTTGAAAGAGTAGTCATCAATAGATAATGGTTCATCATTAAATGACAAACTAGCACCATCTAAAATTGTTTCAATTGATTCACCAAAACTTTTATAACTATACTTTTCAATTTTATTATCCTCTAAAGCTGTAAAATGTTCACCATCATTCATAGAATTAACAGAATACACATAATCTGGAGAAAATGTTCCTTCTGCCCAAATCAATTGATTTGATAATTCTTTTTGTTGTGCATTACTTATTGATGAGACTAATAATAGCGTAATAACTATAATTGATTTTAATTTTTTCATAATTTGTTGATCTGAGGTCGCTAATATACAATTTTTAAGGTAAACATTCTTCTAAAAATCAATAAAGACAAAACATAAAACTAACAATAATCATATTATCTTTAATCATTCTAAATAATAATAACCTCTATCTTTGTAAAAATTAAAAAAAATGCAACCTTATATATTAACATTACACATATTGGCCGCAACAATTTGGACTGGGGGACATTTAATTCTAGCTACTGTTATTTTACCAAAAGTTCTAAAGCAAAAAGATGTTGAAGCTCTAATGGCATTTGAAATGAATTATGAAAAAATAGGTATGCCTGCACTAATTATTCAAGTTATTACAGGATTTTATTTAATTTATCAGTTAGTGCCTGACATTAGCAAATGGTTTAGTTTCTCTGACTATAACACCACAAGGATTGGAATTAAACTTATTTTATTAATATTGACCGTTCTCTTTGCCATGAGTGCAAAATTTTTTATTATTCCAAATTTGAGTAAAAAAACGTTACCTATTATGGCATTTCATATCATTTCAGTAACCACGATAGGAATTGCATTTGTAATAATTGGAAGTAGTTTCAAAAATAATTTGTTTTAAAATTCTAAAATAAATTATCACAGTTTTTCAATCAAAGTTTCTAGCTTAATACCTCTAGAACCTTTTAAAAGTATATAGTTTTCGGTTAACTTTAATAGATTTTCTTTTTCAATTAATTCTGTAGTATTTAAATACGTTTTAAAGGGCGAATCTTGCTTAGTAAATTCAGTTCCAACCAAAATTGCATTCAACTTCTTTTCGATTAAGAAATTGATTATCTTTATATGTTCTTCATCTGAAACATGACCTAATTCAAGCATATCTCCCAGAATCAATGTTTTTTGATTAGCTGAAATCATCTCAAAACTAGTAATAGCTGATAACATAGAAGTAGGATTTGCATTATAACAATCTACAATTAACGTATTACGTTTTGTTTTAGTAACTTGAGATCTGTTGTTTGTTGGCATATACTCTTCAATGGCATTACAAATATCATGTTCTTTAACACCAAATTCAACTCCTATTGAAATGGAAGCCAAAAAGTTAATATAATTATATGCGCCAACTAAATTTGTTTTAAGCGTATTGGATTCAAATTTTGAAGTGGACCATTTAAAATTAACGTAAGGAGTTAATTCTAATAGTTCTCCATTAACTCTTGAATCACTTGTACCATAGCTAATCACATCTACTTTTGGTAAATGGTTCATTAAAATTTTATCCGCGGCATTTACAAAAAGTTTACCTGAATTATTATCAATAAAATCATACATTTCAGTTTTAGTATCTATTACTCCTTGTAAAGAACCAAATCCTTCAATATGAGCTGTACCTATATTAGTTATTATGCCATGCGTAGGTAAAGCAATATCGACCAACTCTTTAATGTCACCAGGCTTACTAGCCCCCATTTCAATTATAGCGATTTCATGAGATCCCGTTATGTTTAATAATGTAAACGGTACTCCTAGATGATTGTTTAAATTACCTTGTGTCATTAAAACGTTATACTTTTTACTTAACACTTCCCCAATAAGTTCCTTTGTTGTTGTTTTACCATTACTCCCGGTAATCCCAATAATAGGAATTTTGAATTGTTCTCTATGAAATTTTGCTAATTCTTGTAATGTTTTCAAAACAGAATCTACCAAAATATAATACTCATTTAACACATATGCTTCTTCATCAACCACTGCGTAACTACATCCATCATTAATCGCTTGTTTAGCATATAGATTACCATTAAAGTTATCTCCTTTTAAAGCAAAAAAAAGTGTTCCGTTTTTAACTTTTCGAGTATCTGTACAAACTCCAGTAGAATTAATAAACAAGTGATGTAATTGTTTGATGTCCATAATAAATAAATTATAATATGCCAAAAATAAAAAAAGAAGCATTAATTAAAATGCTTCTTTAAAACTTTTATAAACAATCTAATGTTTTATTTTTGATTAATTACTTTAAATGCTGTACGTCTATTTCTTTGATGAGCTTCCACTTTTTCACTCCATGTTAATAACGATTCAATATATTCAATTGTATATGGTACTACTTCACCTTCACTATTAAGTGCTTCAACAGGAGCAGTTTCACCATAACCTTTAGAAATTAATCTCTCACTATCAACTCCACCTTTTTCAATTAAATAATCATAAACAGATTTTGCTCTTCTATCTGACAAACTTAAATTATAACTATCCGTACCTCTTTGATCGGTATGTGATCTAATTTCTATTGAAATATCGTCATTTAGCTCTAGGAATTCAATTACTTTGTCGAGAATTACTTTTGATTCGGGCCTTAATGTTGCTTTATCAAAATCATATTCGATACCCTCAATAACAATTTCACCTTTTGGAATTTTATCTAAATAAAAATCTTGTGTGTATACTTTTGATTTTATTTCACCAATAGTTGAAACGATAGCAGCATCTGCAAAGTATCCTTTTTTAGATGCTTTAATAAATAATTCTTGATTTCTCTTTATACTTGTATGATAGTACCCATTTTCATCAGTCAACAGTTCAAAAGCTGAATTTTCAAATGTTACATCTGTAAACTTAACTTTTGCATTAGTAATAATTTCACCTGTACTTTCATCATAAACATAACCTGAAATTGAAAATTCTAGTTCTGCTAAAGCAACACTATAAATATAATCGCAACTGGCACATAATTTATAAATTGAATCACAATTTGTACATTCACCTCTATTTGAAGTCATAAACCCATTATTTAACCCATCATCCAAGATAAAATAAGCATCATCTTTACTTGAATTAATCGGATGACCTAAATTATCGGGTTTTTTATAGGTTTTCAAATCTCTATCATATCTACTTTTAAAAATATCAAACCCACCCAAATTATTGTGTCCGTTTGAGCTAAAAAACAAGGTTTGTAATAACCCATGATAAAAAGGTGATTTTTCATCAAACTCGGTATTAACCCCATTTCCAAGATTCATTGATTCCCCAATAGTATTTCCATTTTCATCAATTTCAACTTTCCACAAATCCAACCCACCAAACGTACCAGGCTTATCACTAGAAAAGTAAAGCCATTTACCATCACTTGAAACAAAAGGATTAATACTTTGAAATCCTACAACATTAACATTAAAATTTAATTTTTGAGACTCAAAAAATTTATTTCCAACCCCTCTAGTAACTGAAATATATTTCTCATTTATATTATCATCACTCCAATGAGTAGAAAAAATAACATTATTACCATTAAACATACCAGAGGCGTCATGTTTTGCTGAATTTAAAGGTCGTCCAAAGTTTTTCGAAGGTCCCCAATCATCACCATTTTTTTCTGTCCAATATAAATCTAATAAGTATTTAGAGTCTTGTACTTCAGGATCAATTAAAACACCACCTTCTCGAGCACTTGAGAAAATCAATTTATCTTCTCCCCAGAAGTTAACTCCAAAAGAAGTTGTTCCTTTATTAAAAACAGTTGTATCTAAAAGTTTTACATCAAATATATTTCCATCATTTTTTAATTTAAGTGCATAATTACAAGCCGTTTTATCTTGCAAAGCTCTTACTAGCATTTGATCTGTAGATCCTTCTATTAAATTAAATGTATCAAATACTTTTATAGCTTCACTATAATACCCCAAATTCATAAGCGCATTTGCGTAATAATAGCCATCATCAGGATAACTCCCTTTCAGAGATGTTAATTTGAAATACTTCAACGCTCTTTCGTAATCGTAGGTATTACGATAACAAACTGCAATTTGATGATGTACATAATCCTCTGTACTAACACTTGGAATAGTATCCTTTTTATTTCGCTTTTTTAATTTCTGATTAGACAATGTTGTTTCATAAGGAATAATCTGAGTAGATAATCCTAAAGAATCATCCAAAACCATAAAGTATAATTTTAACGCATTAGCGTAATCATATTTTTCAAAACTATAGTCGGCTTTTTGAAGCCAAACTCTTTTTGACTGAGAAAATGAGTTAAATGATAACATCATCAGTACCATTAAGGCACTATTTTTTATAAAATTATTAAAAATCATAATCGTGGACAAACTTTAATGTGTTTAAAATCTTTATTTTGATGTATGTAAGTAATTGAAATTTCAAAACCTCCTCTTCCACCTGAAGAAGATATTAAAGAGGATGTATTTATATCATATCCTAATTTCAATGTATAGTTTGCAATTTTTGCTCCCAAATTTACAAAAAAGGCATCTTTTGATCTATACACCAAACCTCCTAAAAGGTGAATTTCTGATGCCTTCAAATAATAACCGGCATCTGCTGCAAAAGTAAGTTCTTGAAATTTTTCTTGTTGTTGAAACAATACTTTTGGTATAATATAAAATGCTTCAGTTATATTTATACGTGTCCCAACATGAGCATACATTCTTAAAGGTAGCTTATTATCGACAGAATAAAATGATTCTTTAGGGGTAAGCAGGTTAAAAAAAGAAACACCAATAAATGGATTCATTCTACTTTGTTGTTTGGAAAAGTAATATAACGCTCCAAAATTCAATTCTGGAATAACAAATGATTGGCCACCAAAATTTTCACCATTAGATAACGAACCATCAAAAGCCCCTCCATTAGTAGTCACATATTGATTATTGAATGTATGAAGCTGGTACTCAACAGATTTCTGAGAAATACCACCTTGAACTCCCAAAGATAGATTATGTGTTTTATTAGCATTAAGAGGTAAAGTATACCCCGCAGAAACAAGGCCTTGAACTACGTTATAGTTTCCAATACCTGCTCTATAATTTGCTATTTGTCCACCAATACCCCATTTTTTTAATGACTTATCAAAACTTATTAAACCTGTAGTATATGGTTTAAAGTTAACTGATTTCCATTGCGTTCTATATTGCCCGTGAACTCTCCAGTCACCTTCAAATACTCCTGTCATTGCAGGATTTAAAAATAAAGGTGCAGCATCATACATTGACAAGTGTAAGTCTTGACTTTTAACTGTTCCAATATGAAACATTATAAGTGTTGTTATAATTACTTTATACATTCTCATTATCTCATTAAGGTTACATCACCTTCTTTATTAATCGTTTCTCCGCCTACAATAACGGTATATGTCCATGTGTATACTCCAATAGGAGAATCTACACCTTGATACGTTCCATCCCAACCTATCGATAAATCAGTACTTGTGAAAATTAATTGTCCCCAATTATTATAAATTTTAAAATCAACTTCATCAAATGGACCTCCACGAATAATAAATATATCATTTTCACCATCAGAGTTAGGAGTAAATGCTGTTGGTAATATCGGAGGATTACCGATAAATATTGGTTTTGTTATTGAGTGCTTACAATCATCATCATCAGTAACTGTTAATGTCACATCATAATTTCCTGCATCAACGTATTGATGATTTTCATTTTGACTGTTACCACCAGAGAAATCACCAAATTCCCATAACCAATTTTCAATTGGCCCATCAAATGATTGATCAGTAAATACAATATTTTCTAAGGCAAAAGCAATAGTTGGTGAATGAATAAAGTCAGCTGTTGGTCCTGCTAAAACTGTAATAACTTCAGTAATTGAAGCTACACACCCTGAATCTGACACGACTTCTAATACAACCGGAACTACACCAGCGTTGGTAAATGTATTTGAAGGGTTTTCATCTTGACTAATTGAAGTTGAATTATTAAAATTCCAATTCCATTCCACTATTTCCCCAAGAGAAATAAATGAACTGTTACTAAAAGAAACCTCACTATTTAAACAAGCCGTTGAATAGCTAAAACTCGGTTGAGGAACAGGGTTTATAAATACTGTTTTTGTTAGTGTACCAAAACAGCCATTAGTAGAACCTACTACCAACTCTATATCAAAATAACCACTACCAAAATACACGTGAATTGGATTTTCTGCAATTGAGGTAATATTGTCTCCAAAGTCATATTGCCATGTACTTATAGTTCCATCTGTTGTAGTTGAAAGATCTGTAAAGTCAGTTTGCGTATTTTGACACGTAGAATTAAATGAAAACTCTGCATTAGGCTCAGCTTTAAAAGTAACTGCTAATGTATCATCATCAGCTAAACAGCCGTGGTCAGCAGTAGATGTCAAAATTAAATCAACTGAACCGTCAGTAATATCCTGACCAGATGCTATATAAAAAGTATTCAATATATTTTGATTTGGAAAAAAACTCCCAGTACCAGTAGAAGTCCAAGATGCACCAGATGCAGTACCTGTTAATAGGCCATTTAACTCGATTACATCATTTGAACAATATTCTTGATCAATTCCAGAATTTACTTTAGGAGGAGCAACAAATATTATTCTTAAAGAGTCATTTCCTACTGGGCAAATCCCTCCACTTGTTTCTAAAAATATATCCATAAATCCACCGATGGTATCATTTGGAACAATGTTATAAATTGTATTTAAAGATGAAGGCGAACTAATTGTTCCTGAACCATTAACAACCCAATTACTTGCATAACCAGCTGTAACATTACCAGTTAAATCCATTGTAAATACATTAGCACAAAGTGAATCTTCAGTTGTTATTTCAATAATAGGCTGATTTAAAACTGTTACTTCCATACTATCTTTAACCGCAACACAATTACCATTATTCGTTGATTCAAGGTATAAGTAAAAAGTACCCATTCCATAATCACTATTATCTATTAAATAGTTATTCACTAAGTCTAACTGTGATGCATCAAATATCCCAGAGCCTGACGTAGTCCAAATTCCGGTATTAGTAGGTCCTGATACATTTCCATTATTAGCTATTTCAGTTTCACTATCACAAATCACTATATCAGCGCCTAAAGAAACCACTGCAGGATCAGTAAAATAAATTACAATAGAATCTTTATCCTCTGGACAAGAGTTAATACTACCTAATGATTCTAAGTATATAATAACACTATCACTTATTATATCTGTAGGCGATGGTGAATACGTTGTATTCAAGTCTCCAATATTTGTAAAAGCACCTCCATTAACAACTGACCATTCAGAACCAATAGCAAACTGCTTGAAACCATCTAATGGAATTGGACTTATATTATTCTTACAATAACTTGTTACCGGATTAATTGACACATTAGGTGAAGGTATAAAAGACACTTTCATTGTATCAAACTGAGGTTCACAATTACCTGTTGATTCCAAAGCAAATGTAAGGTAACCTTGCGTCACATCAGCGGGAACAATTGTATAAGAAGTTGTTAAATTTGTTGGAGAATTTAAAGTACCTAGCCCATCTACAACTTGCCAAATTCCTGTTATGGTTCCACCAGAAACAGAACCTGTTAAATCAACAATCGGTTCAGCACTACATAAAATTTGATCTTCTCCAGCATCAACAATAACACGCCTTAAGAAAGAGGATAAATAGTGATACAAACAACCACCAGTTGCAGTCCCATTAATAATTCCTAATGAAAATAATTCTGTTGAATTTGAAATAAAATTACTTGATCCGGAAGGTATTGTAGATACAGGAATGTCAATTTGAGCACCTACAAAAGCTCCTGCAGTACCAGGTACCGGTAAGAAATCTATAGCCTGAACAACTAAAGGATCTCCATTAACTAAAAAGTCCCCCTCAGAACCAACTGGACATACAATATCTAATAAAAAACTAAAACCATTTGTTCTAGGAAAACTTACTGATGACGACCCCGCGCAATTCAACGGAGGTAGGATAGCACTCCCCAATTCACAACCATATCCAGACATGTGATTTACATATACATTTTTATCCGCATAAACATGTGTTAACTGCTCTGTAATACTATATTGATAGGTATCTCCTTGATTTAAAATTGTTGTTGAAATCACAACGTCTTCAATTGTAATAGTTGTAAAATTTTCAGTAGCAGTGATATAAGCAGATTCATCAGACCCTGCATTTAAAAACCCCTTATTCACAATATATTCTTTTCCTATCACATCAGTTGGCACTAACTGATCTCCCAACAAATCAAAACATCCCCCACCACCACTTGGATTTACAGAATCATCAGAAACAGTAATTGCAATTTTTTTATCTGAAACAATAATAGATCCAGCCAAACTATTACCTGGTATACTGGTTGTCTGAACAAGGTTTTCGCATGTATAAACATTTCCTGCTAGCGGTAAAATTACCGAATAGGTCACATTTGCCGGATGCCCTCCCACAACACCACATCTAGGCGTAATATAAATGGTTGTATTGGGTTCCGTTGCAACAACACAAAAAATTTGTTTTGGTTGCGTTATATTTCCGTCTCCATTTCTATCCTGTGTTAAAAATTTATTATTCCAAGACGTTTGAAATGGGGCCACGAATTCTAAGCCTAATCCATTTTGTCCTTTTAGGGAATAAGTTTCAGGGTTATTTCCTGAAGATAAAAAATCATAAACCACAACAATTGGAAAATCAGATGTGATTTCAAAACCTGTTGTTAATGAATTATCATCAGCAGGCATACTTTCTACTTGACTTAAAATATGTGTTATTTCTTTTGAAAATAGTGAATTAGGAGCAACATTGAATGTAGTATCGTAAGATGATGCTGGTTGCCTTAATCTTACTGTTGTAGGATTATTAAATGTTGAAACATGGAAAGCCATTGGGTAATTCTGAGCATGATCAGGTGTCACCCAAGGAGCTGCAAACCAAAACGTTGTATCTATCTGAGCCTGAGCTTCATTTGTTGGTATAAACCAAACAAATAGAACGATTAAACTATGTTTTAAAATTCTCATAAGTTATATTATTTCTTCTTATTACCTCTTTTATTATCTATAAATATACTATTATTCAACTCTTCATCTCTTTTATCAAGTGATGGTTTTCTTGTCGTGGTAATAAAAGAAAGCATTATTTCATGCGATCCTCCTTGAAAACCTTGAAGTTGTCCAAACGAATAATCGTATCCATAACCAATTGAAAATCTTGAATCAATCAATACACCTATACTTCCACCAAATGCATCATCCGTTTTATAATTAGCTCCTATCCAAATTTTATCATTATATGTTATTTTCAACATCATACTAACCTGAAGCGGAATAGGATTTACATAATTAACCATAACTGAGGGCTGAATAAGTATTTTTTCAACAAACCTTGACTTAACATTTATTGAATCTTTTTTTTGAATTGAATCTAATACTATTTTTTTTGCTCTAAAATTATATCCTGCTATAGCTGTAAAATGTTTTGATAAACCACTATTATAATTTGTGAATTTTATTGCTTTACCAAACATTTGATGCATTGATAATCTAAAGAAAAATTTATCTGAATATAGGTTTAATCCTGAAGATAAATCAAATGCACTTGTCGCTAAAACATTACCTGTTAATAAATCATCTCCAACATCTGCAAGTTGGGCATCATATAATTTAATATCATACAACAAATAGCCTGGCTTAACTCCCAATCCAAGTTTAATTTTATCAGTTAAATTAACATGATACGCATAATTTAAGAACACACCAGTTTGTTGCATTAAACCTGTTTTATCAGATATTAATGAAACCCCATAACCATGTTTCATTTTATTTTTATATGATCCATAGTAATTAATATGCATTGTTGAAGGTGCACCTTCAAAACCAGCCCATTGGTTTCTTACACCTGCATTGGCTATATGGTAATTTTTACTTCCCGCAATTGCTGGATTATAAAAATACTCATTCAACATATAATTTGAGTAAACTGATTTTTGCTGTGCAAATGAATTTTGAACAGTAAAAACAAGTAAAAATATGAGTAACGCTTTTTTCATATTATTTTCCGTTTTTAAGTACTAAAATGGTTCCTTTATAAATTTCTTCTTCCGTAATCTTGATGATATAATAATAAGTACCCTCTGGCACATCATCTCCATTAAAAGTACCATCCCAAGGATTTGGATATCCAGTAGATTCAAAAATTGTTTGGCCTAAACGGTTTACAATTATAATTTGAGCATCATCATGTAATAATTTTACAAATTCTAATTTCCAGACATCATTTACACCATCTCCGTTTGGAGAAATTGCATTTGGAATTAACTCTGAAATTTCTGTTGTTACAGTATTAATACTCACAATTAATGTAATACTATCACTACAACCTGAAGTACTAGTAACCCATTGCGTTACATTGTATAAACCATTATCAAAATAAACTGTAGATGGATTTTGTTCACTTGAAGCATCACCATTACCTAAATCCCACTCCCATGTAACTGCATTTAATGAGGTATCAATAAAACTAAATTCAGCACCAATATTTAATCCATTATCTGTATCAAAGATAAATCCTGCAATTGGTTTAGGTGCTATATTTATGATTTGAACTATTGTATCTTTACACCCATTTGCCGTTGTTACAATTTGAGTTACACTAAAATTACCCTCAGCAATAAACACAGTAACTGGATTTTGAAGAGATTGATTTCCTTGGCCACCAAAATCATAATTCCAATTTGTAATGACATCATTATTAACTGATGAACCATCTGTAAAACTAACAACAACTTGGTCTTCATTACAAACTGAAGTATAAGTAAAGTCCGCAGTAGGTACATTCAGAACGCTAACGTTTTTTACGATCGTGTCAACACATCCTACATTATTTTCAACAATTAATTCGACCATATGCGTTCCTGCTGATAAATAAATATGACTCGGATCTATATCTGTAGATGTCTCATTATCTCCAAAGTTCCAACTCCAATTCACAATCGATCCAAAACCATTTAAAGAAAAATCAGTAAACTCAGTGATATTACCTTCACATATTTCAGTAAAATTATAGTTCGCAAAAGGCTGAGCTACAAAATCAATAACAATGTTGTCTGCATTTGCACTACAAGTTAAATTGTTAGTTGATGTCAATACTAAAGATATTGATCCAGAACTAACTTCAGCAGTTGTGGGCATATAAGATGTTACCAAACCAGTATTTGTATTAGAATAAAATCCAGCACCACCACTCCAAATTCCAGTTGTAGAAATCCCTGAAACAATTCCACTCAAATCAATTTCAGAGTCATTGATACAAACAATTTGATCAACTCCAGCATTTACAGTTGGCTCATCTGTGAATGAAACAACAACACTATCCATTTCAGAAAAACAATTAGAATTACTTGTACTTTCTAGAAACACAGTAATATTACCAGCTAAAATATCTTGAGGGCTTGGTTGATATGTACAATTCAACGCTAAATTATTTGGAGAAAAAACACCATTTCCAGAAGTAATCCATTTACCAGTTGATGTTACACCTGAAACTGAACCACTCAAGTTAACATCAGGATTATTAGAACATACCCAGATTGTATCTTCAATAACTTCCACTATAGGTGAATTAGAAATCGATACGTGCATGGTATCAGTAACAATTTCACATGTACCTTGGAAAGTTGAACTTAGAATTAATGTCACATTTCCAGCTGTTGTATCTGCATCAGATGGAAGATAAATAGCATTCAACTCTGTATTATTTGGTGAAAAAGTTCCACTCCCTAAAGTAGTCCAAACTCCTGTTGATGCACCACCTTCTACAGTTCCATTTAAATTTACATTTGCATTATTTGAACATACAGTTTGATCAGCAGAAGCACTAACTATTGGAGCCGGAGTAACCGTTAAAACAATAGTATCTTTTAAAACTGGACAAGGTCCTGTTGTTGTTAAAATTAAATAGATAGGACTAATTATTGTATCCAAATCACTAGGATAATACGCATTCACAAGTGTATCTAATCCTTTATCCCAATCACCGAATCCAGTACTCCCCCAAAAACCAGTAACAGATCCACCCCTAATAACTCCAGAAACATCAAATATACTATTGGCACAAACAGTGGCATCTAGCCCTGAATTAATAAATGGATATGAATTAAATTCTGAAACAAATGAATAAGCTGAACCTGTAATACTCGAACCACTCAATGTTGCTACACTAAAAATATCACCTGAATTAGAAAGCAAATTGTACCCTCCAATTGGTAAATCAGTTGTATTAAAATAAATAATCCCAGATACGTATTCACCAGAGGTACCAGGAACGGCATTAAAATCACTTGGCAAAATTAATGCTGTACTTCCATTTAGTGTAAATTGATCTTCATATCCAGCTCTTACATTTATAATTAAGCCAAAAGAGTCAACAGACTCTCTTACAAAACTTTGTTCATATTTACCTGCACAAGATACATGAGGAACTTGAGTCATCCCTAAATTACATCCATTTCCAGAGACATGTATTAAATAAACAGGCTTATTAGTCTCAATATAATTTATATCCTCACTTAACACATATTCATAAGTTTCACCCCAACTAATTAACGAATTTGTTGTAGTCGAATTTGTAATTGTAATAGATGTTCCATTCTCAGTAGCTAAAATATAAAACCTTTCATTTTGTGCGTCCGTTTTATTCACAATGAAATTCCTTCCTAAATAATCTACTGGTGTTATCTGATCACCTAATGTAGAAGTACAAGTCGAATTTGAAATAGCACCTTGAAAAACGGTAACTGAAATTGGTTTATTGGAAGATACTATTGAACCTGACAAACTTGTTACTGCAGAATTATTAATATCCCTTGCACTATAAGTTTCTCCTTGTTCAAGGTCAATTGTAAATGTAGTTCCTTGTGGATGTCCAACAATGTTAGTTCTTGGCGTTATAGCAACCGTTGTACCATTTTCTGTGGCTACAATTTCAAATGAAGAATGCGTAGATGGCAAAACTGTTGAAGTATTCCAAAAATTTTGAAAAGGCGTATAGAAATTCGTACCCATTCCTTTATTTCCTTTCAACGAAAATAATTCTCTATTTGTGGCATGTAAAATTTCATAACTAGCTGAAATAAGTTCTGTAGCTACTATCCTAATTCCTGTTGCATCAACAATATCTGCCCCAGAGCTTTCAATATCAGTCAAAAAAGGAGATAAATCAATAATTGAGGTTGAATTAGCCGCTAAGTTGACAACAATTGGTGCAAATCCTAAATTCGCTGGTTGATTAACAGTAATTATAGCAGGATTACTATAAGTAGATAAGTTTAGATGAATAGGCAACTCTCCTTCAACACTGGAAACATCAGGTGCTGCAAACCAAAATATAGTATCTTGTTGAGAGATCCCTATAAATGTTTGAACAAACAATAATAGCAAAATTATTTTTTTAATATATATATTCACAATTCAAAATTAATTTAATAACCAAATAATTCTTCAAAGATAAGTATATAAACTATAATCAAATAATTTTCTGCTAAATATTTAATTTAATCTTACGAACGGTAAAAATTAAGCGATAAAACTAATATTTTAAGGCTAAAGCATTAAACATAACTTTTTAAAAAACTCTCCTTCAGAAATAACGGCTCCACTTTGTATCATCTTAAAAAGTTCTAATTCTCTCACTCCATTATAGACCTTTGATGAATTGTAAATTTTAATGTTCTTTAAGTTTGATTGCCAATCTTCTTTAGTGAAATCGATTACTGATGACTTTTCAGAATCCAAACCAACTAAAATCATTTCACTTCCTAAACATTGGAAGCACTTAACACTACCTGGTGTAATAAAATCTAAGTACTTAACCTTTCTCAAAACACCTTCAAAAACTACATCACTAAAGCTATCAATTATTGAATCAACTTTTGCTTTATCTTCAGTTTTCAAATCAACCCAAACATCAGCTGTAATGCCATTAACGACTAGAAAATCAATAAACTCTTTTTCTAATTCATTCAACTCCTTACTAGATAATCTCCTATACTTCATTCTATAATTTATTACGTAATTGACAATTAAAAAACATCAAATTTTAAGTATTTACATTTTAATTCAATAAATAAAATGTTAAAAACTCGATTAAATATTACAAATTTACAAACTATTAAATGATTATATTCGTCTTTTAGTTTAGAAAACCTATTTTATGAAAAACTTATTTTACAGTTTTAGTCTAATTCTAATTCTTATTTCTTGTAAAAAAGAAAGTACAACTTGGAATACAGATTGGAATGTACCATTGATTCATGGAAATTTAACACTTAATGACCTAGCCTTTGGTAATACAACCGCTGAAAACTCTGAGGGGTTTGCTTCATTATTCTTTGATAAAAGTATTTTTTCTTTTTCTCTTGATACTTTAATTAAACTAAAAGACACTACTCTTCTTCATAAATCATATAGTTCTATTCCAAATATAAGCTTATCACCTGGGACTGCAATAAACACACCTGGGATTGACCAAATATACGAACTTGGAGACATTCAATTGAAACGTGTTATTGTAAAAGAAGGCGTTTTAAAATTAAAAATAGAATCTCCATGGCAAGGTAAAACAACTTTAAAATTAAGTTTACCTAAAACTAAAGACGAAACTGGTAATTATTTTGAAAGAACTTACAATATTCCTTCAGCTTCACAATCGAATACCGTCATACTTGAAGATATCATTGATTTAACAGATTTTGATTTTGATTTAACAGGGGTTAGCAGAAATTTAATAAATAACATAACAGCTGATTTATTAGTAACATCTGCGGAAGAAGTTAATTCATTCACGATTACTAACACGGACACTGTATACATTTCAATGGAATTTAAAGGTTTAATACCTAAATACGCAAAAGGCTATCTCGGTGAACATAAACTTTCTGACACTACATCAATATCAATACCTCAATTAAAAAACATCACTAGTGGACAAATAGATATAGATTCAATTAATTTAGGTGTTTCAGTAAATAATAGTTTTAAATTATTAAGCCAAGCCACAATTCATCAATTAAAAGGGCAAAATTCTAACACCTATAATACCGTTGAATTAACTTTTCCATTATTAAATTCTACGTTAAACATAAATACTGCAAGCGGAGGTCTATATAACTATGTACCTTCTGTATACAACCTGCCTATTCATAGTGGTAATTCAAATGTAATTGACTTTATGGAAAACCTTCCAAATTCAATTGACATAGGATATACTGTACACATTAATCCTTTTGGTAATTCATCAGGTGGAAATGATGAGTATTTTCCAAATTCAATTTTTGATTTAAAACTGAATGGTGATCTTCCTTTACATTTTGGAATAGATAACTTAATGTTAGTAGATACTTTTGAAATAGATTTTTCTCAAAACAAGACGATCAATTTAAATAATGGTAAGATTGTAATTGATTACCAAAACAAATTTCCTATTGGCGCGGATGCTACTTTATTACTGCTTGATGAAAACAATACAGTTATAGAAACGGTAAATGCATCATCACCTATTGTTCCTTGGCAAGGGCTCACAAGTACAAATGCTATTCCTGAAGTTCAAAAAACAATATTTACATTAGAACAAAACTCTGTAACGAACTTAGCTAAAACAAAAATAATAATATTACAAATTAACTTTTCAACTTATCAAAGTAGCTTAGTAAAAATAAACATAATGGATTACTTCAAATTCAATCTTTTTTCGGACTTAAACTTAAATATCAAATTGTAATATGAAAAAATTAGTATTCATTACTTCCCTTTTTTACTTGACTTTTTCATACGCCCAAAATTTAAGTCCAATATTTGGAGACACCATAAATACAGGTCATCAAATAAACATATCATCTTTCAATTTTTATGCTTCAAATTCATTTAACAATACCTTAACCAATACTTTCATTTATGGTGGTAATATTAACCAAGACTTAAAAGACTTTAATCAATCTAACTTAGGAAAATCAAATACTACAGGAGGGAAAGCTGAACAAAAAATAGAATATATAAACTTTAATATTACTCCATTTAAAAAACTTAAAAACTATGGGATAATTGCTAGTATAGAAGATATTAACCTTTTATCATCAAATGTAAGTTCTGACTTATACAATACAATACTTTACGGAAACAATAATTATTTAGGTGATACCATGGATTTCTCATACTCACATGCTCAATATCTTCATTATCAAAAAATTAGTATTGGTTTAATCCATAAAAAATTAAAATCTAGTTTAAAATTAGGCTTTATCATAGGAAGTAGAAGTCTTGACTATAGACTCGGGAACACCTGGATGAACTCCTCATCACTATCTGACTCTATACATATTAAGCTAAATGGAGAAGCACATTCTACAGATAGTACAACAAACTATTTTGACTCTAAAGGTTATGGTTTTTCAATTGATTTAGAGCATAATGTCATTTATAATAACAAAAAAGGAAAACAACAAGTAATTAACTTTACACTAGGTAATATAGGACTAGTTTTTTGGAATTCAAATACTAATTATCAATATGTTGATTCAAAAAACACATACAGTGGGTTTGATGTTATGAGTTTAATTAATAGAGATACATCAAACGCTTTATATTCATTGGATACTCTTGGAATTAATTCTATAACTAAATCACAAGCTAAACTTTTACCATTTGAACTTTCAATGCAAAAGTTAGCTAACAGATATTCAGACCAGAAATTTCAATTAATTTTCGGATTCAAAGCTATAATATTATCAGATTATAAACCTTATATATTTGTAGGTGCTTATTATTCTCCCAATCAAAAAATTGGATTTTCAAGCAGAATAGCTTATGGTGGTTTTGGAGGTTTAAAAGTTGGTTTAAATGCGAATTATTGGATAAAAAATAAATTCGAAATTGCTATTGGGACTTATGATGCCATTGGGTTTATTTCAAATAAACATGGCTATGGAAAAAGTTTACACTTATCTGCTGGTCTAAAATTTTAGAACATGAAAAAAAGAATACATTTAATACTCATAACAATAACACTATTCTCTCTTAATAGTTTTGCACAAAATATTCACTTTATAAAATCATACGGAAATACTGGCTACGATTTTGGACGAGATATAAAACAAGATTTAGATACAGGATATATCGCAACAGGGTCATCTAGTAGTTTTAGTTCAGGAACTGCTGATGCTTTTTTATTAAAAGTAGACTCAGTGGGTAACTTTAAATGGTCATATAATTATGGTGGACAAGAAACAGACTGGGGAGAATCAGTTGTTGTTACAAATGACTCTTCTTATGCTATTGGAGGTTATACTAATAGTTTTGGTGCAGGCGGTTTTGATTTCTATTTAGTTAGAGCAGACAAAGATGGTACTCCATTATGGGAAAAAACGTATGGTGGCTCAGATTGGGACAGGGCACACTCAATAATACAATTAGTAGACAGTGGTTTTGTTTTGGTTGGAGACACCTATAGCTATGGGAATGGAAATGCAGACATCTATATGATTAGAACTGATAAAAATGGTGATACGTTATGGACAACAACCTATGGTGGAGCTGAGAATGATTTTGGTAATGCCGTTATTTTAGACGGAGATTCACTTGTGATTGCTGGCGGAACAGAATCTTTTGGTAATGGTATGAGTGATGGTATAATTTTGAAATATCATATCGATGGTACGTTTGGGTGGAGTAAAGTTGTTGGAGAAGATAAGGATGATTATTTTACGAGTATCGCCACCTATCCTTCAGGAGAATACCTCTTTGGAGGAACAAGAGACTATGATCATTATGCAAATTGTGATTGTAATAGTGATTTTTGGTTCTATAGAACCGAATCCTTTGGTAATCTAATCATTGACACTTCAAGAGTTGGTGCTGACCAAATAGGACACGATATTGTAAATGATTTATTAGTTGTACAAAATGATGATATTATATATAGTGGTGAAACCACAAGTTGGGGGACACCGGACATCAATCAAGGATATTCTGACGCCTGGATTGGGAAACTATCAAATAATTACTACCCTTTTTGGTCATATGTGAATAGTTTTGGTGGTGCTTATGATGACCAAGTAGCATCTATAGATCTATGTTATGATAATGGAATAGTGGGGATTGGAAACATAGAATTCAACTCCATTGGAGGTGCTAACATGTTTATATCTAGATTTGGAACTCAAAACACTATCATTGGTTTTCAATTAATTAACGACTTAATAAATGAAGATATTACATTAAACCTTGAGAGTGAGGGTACCTTAGAATCTAATACTACCATAAAAGTATTCCCTACCATAACAAATGACCATTTAAATATAAAAGGAATAATTCAAGAACAGAAATACAAAATATATTCTTTAGATGGAAAATCTGTTTTATCTGGAGTTATAAATAATACCAATCAACAAATAAATGTAAGTGAATTAACTAAAGGTTTATATATCATAAAATTCACATCAAAGAGTAAGAGTTTCAAATTCATTAAGAATTAAGATTTAATTCTATGATTCGATTAGTAAGAATTTTATATATTTCTTTTTGATTTAAATCATCTATACCATTAACATGTTTAGATATTACATTCATATCCCCTCTTTGAGCTGGTCCAGTTTGAACCATTTTAATATTTTTAGAATCCACTAACTTATTCACTGTTTCAATAAGTAACGGTTTCAAAATTGAACTATCAATATTGCTTTCATTTAATATCAATTCAGATTCTCTCGCCATTAATGTCGTGAAATTATTTACAAACACTGCTGCTAAGTGAATTCTCTCTCTTTCAGAAGAATTAAACTGATGGATGTTATTTGAAAAATTAACTTTTACAAATTGAGTTAACTCTTTTAAAAACACATCAGAACTTGTCTCTAATAAAAAAGGAATAGTATTCATTTCAATAATTCTATCCTTTGAAAAAGTTTGTAAAGGATAAAAAACTCCATAAATAGTAAAGCGACTTAATATTTCAAGACTAACAGATCCAGAAGTATGAACTATTGGAATATTTTTTGGTAAATTTTGAATTATTTCTTCAATTGAACTATCCGTAGACGAAATTATATTTAGATTAACATCTTTTGACAATTTTCCGAGTTCAGTAACTAACTTATTATCTAAGGTTTTACAAATCTCATTGGTTTTAGAACGATTATAAACATTCACTATTTCAATTTTTTCATTGAGGTGAAAGAATAAGTTTTGACCTACATTACCAAATCCAATTATGTTTATTTTCTTTATTTCCATATTTATTACCTCAAACTTATTAAATTTGATGCAAAAATAGACTATAAATTAGAATAAATATGAAAGATGTTTTTATTATTGACGCTGTAAGAACAGCAATTGGAAGTTTTGGTGGAAGTTTAGCTCCAGTTAGAACAGATGATTTAGGTGCAGTTGTTATGAAAGAATTAATGGCTCGAAATTCTAATTTTGACCCAAAAGAGATTGAAGATGTAATTTTTGGCTGCGCTAATCAAGCTGGAGAAGATAATAGAAATGTTGCACGCATGAGTTCATTATTAGCAGGTTTACCTTGGACAATGGGTGGAGAAACTGTAAATAGACTTTGTGCTTCAGGAATGGCATCTACTATAAATGCAGCTAGAGCCATCAAAGATGGTGCTGGTGATATTTATATCAGTGGTGGTGTTGAGAACATGACTAGAGGACCTTGGGTTATGTCAAAAGCATCAAAAGCTTTTGGTAGAGATTCTCAAATGCATGATTCAAGTTTTGGTTGGCGTTTTGTTAATCCAAAAATGAAAGAATTATACGGTGTAGATGGCATGGGACAAACTGCTGAGAACTTAGTGAACCTGTACAATATATCAAGAGAAGACCAAGATCAATTTGCATATTGGAGTCAAATGAAAGCAACTGAAGCTCAAAAATCGGGTAGATTTGCTGAAGAGATTGTAGATGTAATTATTCCACAAAGAAGAAAAGAAGATATCATTTTTAACCAAGATGAATTCATTAGACCAACCACAACTTTAGATGTTTTAGGAAAGTTAAGACCTGCATTTAGAAAAGAAGGCGGTTCTGTTACTGCTGGAAACGCTTCTGGTTTAAATGATGGTGCTGTTGCCTTATTAATAGCGGGAGAAGATGCAGTTAAAAGAAATAGTATGAACCCAATGGCAAGAATAGTTTCTGCTGCTGTTGCTGGTGTTGAACCTAGAATTATGGGGATAGGACCTGTTTATGCTTCTGAAAAAGCACTTAAACGTGCTGGGTTAACCCTTAAGGATATGGATATAATTGAAATCAATGAAGCATTTTCGGCACAAGTTTTAGCATGTACACGTAAATTAGGTTTAGAAGATAATGATCCTAGAATTAATCCTAACGGTGGTGGAATTGCATTAGGACACCCACTAGGAATGACAGGAGGAAGAATACTTCAAACAGCTGCTATTGAACTACAAAAAACAGGTGGTAAATATGCATTAGTAACTATGTGTATTGGTGTTGGACAAGGCTATGCTACTATTATTGAAAACGTATCGTAAATCGAACCACAACACTAATAGTTAAGAAATAAAAAAGCTAATTTTCATATATTGAAAATTAGCTTTTTTATTTTAATACTCCCTTACCATTTAATCTGTACCAAGCCTTTTTCTGCTAAATAAGTATTCGTTTTAGAAAAGTGTTTACATCCCGTAAAACCTCTGTACGCTGACAAAGGTGATGGATGAACTGACTTTAAAATTAAATGTTTTTCCGAATCAATCAAACTTTCCTTTTTATGCGCTTGACTCCCCCACAACAAGAACACTACGTGCTCTTTTTTAGTGGAAATGACCTTGATTACTTCATCTGTAAACGTTTCCCATCCAATCCCTTTATGTGAATTTGTTTTACCCTCTTCCAAAGTAAGAATGGCATTTAACAAAAAGACACCTTGTTTAGCCCACCTTTCTAAATTCCCGTTCTCTGGGATATCAATATTTAAATCACTTTTAATTTCCTTAAATATGTTATTTAATGATTTAGGAAAAGGTTTAACATCTGGCTTAACAGAAAAGCACAGACCGTGTGCATGCGTTTTATTTGGATATGGATCTTGCCCAATGATAACAACTTTCAGCTCATCAACTGAACACAGGTTAAATGCACTAAAAATTTCATTACACTTAGGCAAATAGCTCATGTTATTTGATAACGAGTAGTAGTCTTTAATTTGAAGTGACAATTTTTTAAAATAATCCATTTCAAATTCTTGACCTAACACTAATTTCCAATCTGAATTTAAATTCTTTATCATAGCTTATAATTATTCAAGTTAACATCAACACAAAAAAGGCTTTCCTTATTAGGAAAACCTTTAAATACTTTAAAAAATAATTATTCTTAAGCTATTGCAGCAACGTGCTTAGTCAATTTTGACTTTAGGTTGTTTGCTTTACTTTTATGAATAACGTTTCTTTTTGCTAATTTATCAACCATTGATGATACTTTAGGTAAAAGAGCTACAGCTTCTTTTTTATCCGTTGTACTTCTTAAAACACGAATTGCGTTTCTTGTTGTTTTATGGATATATCTATTTCTTAACCTTTTAGCGTTATTAGATCTAATTCTTTTTATTGCAGACTTATGATTTGCCATACTATTCTATTTGTTTTTCTTCTTAAATTCTTAAATAAATATAATGAGAAAGATTGTAGCCCATAGGAGAATCGAACTCCTGTTTCCAGGATGAAAACCTGGCGTCCTAACCACTAGACGAATGGGCCAATAAAATCTTTTCACTACTTGTAGCCCATAGGAGAATCGAACTCCTGTTTCCAGGATGAAAACCTGGCGTCCTAACCACTAGACGAATGGGCCAATAAATGCAGCTTATTACTCTAAGCGAGTGCAAATATAATTCTTATTTTTCTATTGACAAGCGCTTTTTTTAAAAAAAATTACTTTTTTTTTACATGATTTCATTATCTGCTTGAAACTTAAAGCCTAAGCGTTTTCCTGTTTTTAATTTAGAGTTACTACTTATAGTTTGCATTTCATTTACAGAAACAACACTGACCTTATTGTAAGGTGGTGTTATTAAGTCAAAATCAACCGCAAAGGCAGCTACCTTCATTATAACATCAACAATTACCTCTTTGTTCAGTACTTGGTTTAAAAAGTCCTTATATATAAATTCTAATTGACCTTTACCTTCAATAAAAAAGTGATCCTCACTATTAATGAATATTCTAGAAATTAAATATCCATAATCATTAGACCTATTAAACTGATAAGAATCGGCCAAGAAGTTATAAATATTAATAATACCACAATATGCATTTTCTGGATTTCTTTTAATGTATGAGCTTTGATGAACATAATTATCATCTGCGACTTTAAATACATTTGTATGCATTTGAAAGATTAACACATCAGATCCTATATATAACTGAACTTCTGTGTCACTTCTATCAACAATTTTAAGTCTTATCTCATCTTTATTATTATTTAAATCCTTACTAAGCATGTCTACACAAGCATTTAATTCATCCTTAAATACTTTAAACCATTTAACATTGTTATGATAAACGTTTTGCTTTAAAATCGATTTAGATTTTAATAAATTTACTAACTCTTGTTCTGTTTCGTTCATTTTAATATGCTTTTGCGAAAATTGCTCTTTTAATAGATGGTTTACCAGTAACCATACATACCCCCTCTTCATCTTCTCCCTCAATAGGAATACAACGAATAGTCGCCTTAGTTTCTTGTTGAATCAATTCTTCTGTTTCAATTGTACCGTCCCAATGCGCTAAAAAGAAACCTCCGTCTTTTTTTAATTTCACCTTAAACTCGTCATAAGTTTCTACAGTTTGAATATTATCTTCTCTTAATTTAAGTGCTTTGTTATATAAGTTGTCTTGAATTTCAACTAATAAGTTTTGAATAAACTCTGTAATTGTATCTAAAGAAACAGTTTGTTTTTCTTGTGTATCACGTCTAGCTACTTCAGCTTGATTTGCCTCTAAATCTCTAGCTCCGATTGCTATTCTAACAGGGACTCCTTTAGCTTCATATTCTCCAAATTTCCACCCTGGTCTTTTCTGATCATCATCATCAAACTTAACCGTTAAGTTAGCCGCTCTTAATGCAGACATCATATCAGCCATTTTATCTTTAATAGCTTGCAACTGTTCTTCTGTTTTATAAATAGGAACAATAACAACATGAATAGGTGCTAATTCTGGAGGTAATACTAAACCTAAGTCATCAGAATGTGTCATAATTAAAGCACCCATCAAACGAGTTGAAACTCCCCAAGACGTTGCCCATACATATTCTTGTTTTCCTTCTTTAGATGTAAACTTAACATCAAATGCTTTAGCAAAATTCTGACCCAAAAAGTGAGAAGTACCAGCTTGTAATGCCTTTCCGTCTTGCATCATAGCTTCAATACAATACGTTTCATCAGCTCCTGCAAATCTTTCGCTCTCTGATTTAATTCCACGAATAACCGGCATAGCCATATATCTTTCTGCAAAATCAGCATAAACCTCATTCATTCTCTCAGCTTCTTCAATTGCTTCTATTTTTGTAGCATGAGCTGTATGCCCTTCTTGCCATAAAAATTCTGCAGTTCTTAAAAACAATCTAGTTCTCATTTCCCAACGCATTACATTTGCCCACTGGTTAATCAATAATGGCAAATCTCTATACGATTGAATCCAACCTCTATATGTATTCCAAATAATAGCTTCAGACGTAGGTCTAATAATTAACTCTTCTGTTAATTTAGCTTCTGGGTCAACTCTAAGTTTCCCTTTATTATCTGGATCAGTTTGTAATCTATAATGTGTAACAACTGCACATTCTTTCGCAAAACCTTCTGCGTTTTTTTCTTCAGCTTCAAATAAACTTTTGGGAATCAGCATTGGAAAATAAGCATTAGAATGACCCGTTTCTTTAAACTTTTTGTCTAAAATTTCCTTCATTTTTTCCCAAATAGCAAATCCGTAAGGTTTAATTACCATACATCCTCTAACTACTGAATTCTCAGCTAAATCAGCGACTTTAATAATGTCTGAGTACCATTGTGAATAATCTTTTTCTCTAGTTGTTATCTTTTGTGCCATTTTGGTATAATTGTTGCAAGTTTCTATAATTGAATAACAAAGATAATAATATGTTTTCAATCAAATCTAAAATTATGAAAAAGGTAATCTATTTTTTTACAATCGGCTTAATATTCACTTCATGCAATATTACTAAAGAAGTATATGATGACGTTTATGATGCTCCTGAATATCATGCGACAAGTAAGATCGAATCAGAAAATGGTTATTCTGATTACATAAAGGAAGAGGAAAATAAATACACAATAGAACCTGAAGAAGATCATTATACATACGTTGATGCTACGTCTGACCCCATATACGATAACACTTATAATGGGGTTCAAAATTATCACAATTTTTACCACTGTCAATACCATAACTATCAACATTCGCATTTAACAGATAATTTTATGTGCAGAGAAATTGTATACATTTCAAATGGTTATAACCATGATCACCTTTACAACCCTTATTTTGGAAGTAATTATGGTTATAATTCTTATTGGGGAAGTTTTGGTAACTCTTATGGTTACAACAATTACTACGGTTATAATCCATATAATTCGTACTGGGGAAATTATGGTAATGTAGACCCTTATACAAATCAATATTATTCAAACAATAACACAAATTATTTTACTGATAATACGGCTATTGCAGCAACTAATAACCATACATATGGCCATAGAAGTGGTACTCATCACGGAACACGTTCAAACAACAATACTTCATTTCCAAATACAGTGAAAGCCAGTACTCATAAGCCAACAACACTTAATAAACCGGTAGCAAACATAGCTAACACTAAATTCACGTCTATTTCAAGAACAACTACCTCCTCTACAGCTTCAAAAAAAATAGTTGCAACTTCTAGAAAAACAACTACCACTTCAAAAGTAAATAAGACCACAAAACCAGCACAAAATAATTTTACCAAACCTAACCGTCCTAGTCAAACCTCAACTGGAACAAACACAAGTAAAAAAACACCAAAACGAACTAATTACACTACCAAATACAAACCAAGTCCTTCATCTTCAAATAGAACAACTCCATCTACAAACAGGCCTACAACAACGAGACCTGTAACTAGACCATCTATAAACAGACCCACCACAACTAGACCTACAACTAGACCCACCACAACTAGACCAACTACTAGAAGCACTCCAACCGCACAAAGAGGTAGTGGGAGTACATCATCTAGATCAGGCTCTAATTCAAAGAGCGGATCTACATCTTCAAAAAGCGGATCAAGAAGATAATTAACAGTTTAATAAAATTCTATGAAAACAATTTTTTATTTATCAATTCTAGTACTATCATTTCAAGTTAATGCACAAACGGAAGAAGATGCTTTAAGATACTCTCAAAATTACTTTGGAGGATCCGCTAAAAACAATTCTACGGCCGGTGCTTTATCTGCAATTGGTGGAGACTTTTCGACTACTATTCAAAACCCATCAAGTATGGCTAGATTTAATAAAAACAATTTTTTATTTACACCAATACTTATTACTACTAATTCTAAATCCGATTTTTATGGGAACTCTAAAAAAACATCATCTACTGATATGAAAATCGGTAATGTATCCTACTTAAAATCTTATAAATTATCACCAGAAAAGTATAGCGGTTGGATGTCTATTCAGTTAGGAGCAGGATATAATAGAATTAATTCTTTTGAGAATAAGAACCAATATTCAGGAGAAATAGATAGTTCAATTTTAGACTACTTTACAAGCTCTGCTAATGGAACTGACCCAGACAATATCTATGCATTTTTCCCTTACACAGCAGGTCTTGCCTATGACACATACGCTATTGATCCTGACACCTTAAACTCGTACTCTAGTGCCGTAAGTAGTGGAAATACGATTCATAATCGTACAATTTTCAGTAATGGATCTATGGGAGAATTTAGTTTAGCGATGAGTGGTAATTATAAAAATAAATTATACATTGGTGCTACTATTAATGCGGTCAGCGTAAATTACAAAACAAATTTCATCCATAATGAAGACTATACTGAAAAAGCAAATTTATTTTTAAATGGGATTAAATATATAGGTGCTTTAGAAACTAAAGGTTGGGGGTATAACGCAAAACTAGGACTTACTTATTTAGCAACTCCTCAATTTAGTGTAGGCTTTGCATTTCACACACCTAGCTTATATACATTGACTGATAATTGGAGCAATGATATGATTTCAAGAACAGACAATGGAAAATTGACTATTGCTGATGAAAATAAACCAACAGGAGAATACAAATACAAATTAAACACCCCTATTAAAACAGTTATATCTGCAGGATACATCATTAAAAAGAAAGGTTCAATTGGCGCAGAAATTGAAGTCATTAATTATAGAGGTGCCAATTTATCTTCACTTAAGTCAGATGAGTACTTCTATAGTTTTTCAGCTGAAAATAATCAAATACAAAATATATACGACACGAGAGTAAACTACAAAATTGGCGCTGAATACCGTTTAAAACCAGGATTGTATTTACGCGGTGGTTATGCTTATTATAGTTCACCTTACACGCAAAAAAGTGGAGTTAACACATCTGCCACCCAATTTATTACTGCAGGTGCTGGGTTAAATTTTGGTGAATTTTATTTTGACTTTGCCGTAGTTTCAAAACATTTAAGTTATGACTACTATGCATACAACCCAGATTTAAAAGGTAGTAAATCTAGTTATAAAACTCAAGAATTAAACTTTTCGGCAAGCTTTGGAGTTAGGTTTTAACTATTCTGCAAAACCTAGATACATCCAAATTCCATTTTCTTTAACAAATTGAGAATTTTCGTGAATGCACTCCTCTATTGTATTTTGAAAATAGTAGGCGTTAAACTCAACAGTACCTTTTGTATCCCCCTCTAATCCTTTAGTTGTATTTAATATCTCTAACCTATCCCATTTCAAAGATTTTGCCCAAGTGACAATAGCTTTCTTCTCTGCCAATGGACGTGTTGTAGAATGGTGACTAGTCATTAAATAATTACCCATAGCTTTAGTAAAAGCAGTGTATCGAGAACGCATTAATTGTTCAGCTGTTTCAACTATTGAAATATCTTTATGAACTATTTGACAACACTTTTGATATTTTTTTTGACTACCACAAGGACAGTTAAGTGCATTTATCATTTTATTAATTGAATTTATAGTAAGAATTACTTATTAAAAAATTGAAATACTTTTGAGAGTGGCTTTCTAATTAAAGTAAATAATTCTGGTTTTAATCCATTCATATTCCAAGCCTCTCTATCTTCTCTATTCGCATTTAATCGATTTTTGAAAGAAGAATTACTTACTCCACCTACTCTCATCTTAACCGTTATTTTATTCAGGTAACTTAACTTTATACTATGTCTATGAATCATTCTTAACATTAACTCATAATCAGCAGCAGATTTTAAACCTATGTTATAACTCCCAAACTTCTTATAACAAGACTTAGTTACAAAAAACGTTGGGTGTGGTGGCATCCATCCTTTTAAAAATGCATTTTGTTTATACTCTCCAGAGATCCAAGTTCTTGTGACTTTAGATGTATCTTCTGCGTTCACATAAACTAAGTTAGCATATAATCCATCACAATGATCTGAATTAAATCGTGCAGCAATTTCACTAATTACATCCGAATCAATATAGAAATCATCAGCATTTAATACACCAACAATATCACCTGTTGCCAATTCAATTCCTTTATTCATAGCATCATAAATTCCTTTATCTTTTTCTGAGATTATAGTATGAATTTGATCTTTATAGACATTACAAATTTCAATAGTACGATCCGTTGAGTTACCATCAATAATAATATATTCAATATTATCATAAGTCTGGTTTAATACGGATTGAATCGTATCTTCAATTGACTTTTCGGCATTATAAGCCACTGTAATAATAGAAATTTTTAAACTCATACTTCTATTTTTCTATCTCTAATTTTTAGAGCTGGATTACCTTGATTTATTGTGTACTCAACTAGATCTTTAGTTGCAACAGAATTTACTGATAGTACTGAATGAGATCGACATACTACGTTTTGCGTAATAATTGACTTTGCACCAATCCAAGCCCCATTTTCAAGTGTAATTTTTCCAATTTCTAAATCAAATGTAGATTTTTTATAATTATGGTTACCACACAATAGCATGACACCTTGTGAAATACATACATTATCACCAATAACAACGTTATCTAAATTATCAATCCACACATTTTCACCAATCCAAGTATAATTCCCTATGGTTAACTTCCATGGATACTTAACAGAAATGGATTGTTTTAACATAACTCCATGTCCAATGTTAGCTCCAAACAATCTTAAAACAACGACCTTAATTTTACTAGATGGATTATATTTATTCTGTAAAAAAAAAGCATTACAAAAAAACCAAACCAAAATTTTTAATTTAGAACCAGGTTTGTACCACCCATTATTAAATTTAGATAAATCAGATTGCATCATTAAACATTTTTCTGTTAGCATCAACCACATGGTCATCACAAATCTTATTAGTAAAGTAATTATAACTAGCTCTTACCATTTGGATATAGGATGTAAAATCTAAATCAACTCCTTCTTGAATAGCACTTGTCAAACCTTCAAGACCTTCATCAATATTAACATCCCAACCTAAATCTTGTATTCTCAGATTTTTCCAAGGCGTATTTTTACTAATAATAACAGGACAACCATTTGACCAAGCTTCTACTATGGCATGTCCGTAGTTTTCATGCATAGTTGGTAAAATCATAAAATCAGCATCAGCATAGACATTTGCAATAGTATTTGGGTTTAACACACCTTTATACTGTATAGCTACAGATTTATATTTTTTAATTTCCTTATCAAATGTTTTATAATAGTCTTTATCCTCAATATTTCCATAAATATCGAATTCAACTACTACATCAGATTTAATTTTTCGTATGGCTTCAATCGCTAAGTGTAAATTTTTAACTTTTGCAATTCTACTAATGTAAACAAACTTAACTTTTCCTGTTTTCTTTCTATTCAAAATATCAACTAGATCTATAGTTTGGCTTAAAGGAATGTTTTGAGCAATAGACACATTTGCTTTTTTTCCAAAATTTAATATAATTTCATTTTTCTCACTTTCAGTTGATGCATGCCAAATTACATGCTTATACCAACCTAAGAATTTAGCAATTCTAATAAAGTATTTTTTCTTTCTATATTTTATTCCTAATGCACCCTTCCCCATCATTCCTCTTGGTGCAAGAATAGTTTTAATTTTTCGTTTTCTAGCAACAGCTAAAGGAATTAAGGTAAATACTCTAGAGAAAAGACTATTTAAATAAAGCACGTCAGGTTTAACTTCCTTTATATTATCAGTCATAGCTGAAGCATTCATAAGTTTTCTTTCTAAATACTTAATAAAAACACCTTCTTGCTCGTGCCATAGATTTAATTCAACATCTGGATAAGCTTCGGTTTCACCTAAATCATAGGCTGACGTTAAAATATAAATATCAAATTCATCTTTAAACGCATTCACAATGTTAGATACAGAACGAATAGGCCCACCTGCCTTAAATCCAGGTACGTACCAATCAATACAAATCAATATTTTCTTTTTATCCTTCAATGTTATTTTCTTTTATCCAATGTCCTAATATAACTAAATGCCAAACTCTTGACCAACCTACTCTTTTATCGCCTTTTTCAAACGCTTTCCAGAGTTTGTCAACTCCTTTTATATTTATATACGGTATATTTTTAATTTCGTTTAGATTTTCTTCACAAAATAACTTCAACTCACCTTTCATCCATTTCTCATAAGGCAAAACAAACCCCATTTTCGGCCTATTGTAAATAGACTCTGGTATAATATCTTTAAATGAATCAACAAGTAATTTTTTTGGTGAAGTTGGTCTTTTAAATTTATCTTTAATACCCAATGTATATTCGACTAAGTGATGATCTAAAAACGGCACACGAACCTCTAAACTATTCGCCATACTCATTTGATCAACATCACGTAATAATGTATTTTGCATATACGTACTAAATTCAGCAACTGACAATCTACTTAAAGTTGGTAATGCCCATCCATCTGTATTGTAACCAATTAAGTCATGTGTCATTTCAAACACTCTATTTAAAGGTAATTCTGGAATATCAATTAAATTACTAACTTGATCATCCATTAAGGTTTGACGAGAAAATTGATAAAGGTATTCACTGTCAAAATATTCTTGTTTTAATATTTCTTTAATCTTACTTGATTCTACAGTTCCTTTAATTATATGATTAAGAATACCCGGGTATTTTCGAGCATAATTAGGAAAACTAGCTAACCATTTTTTAGCTTGTAGATGAGGAATTTGATTAAATACAGGATAACCGGCAAATAATTCATCCCCTCCTAAGCCTGATAAAGCCATTTTCACACCGGCTTCAGCCGTTTTTTTGGATACAACATAAGAGTTTAAACCATCACCACTTGGATGATCATAAAATTTCATAGCAGTTGGGATCATATCCTTAAACTCTTCAATAGATAATTCAATTTCGTGGTGGTTAGTTACATATTGTTTTGCAATTTGATTGGCATACTCTCCTTCCGAAAATTCGTTTTCTTTAAATACAACCGAAAACGTATCAATCTTTTGATTGTGTTTTTTAGCCATTAAACCAACAATGATTGAACTATCAATTCCTCCAGAAAGAAAAGCTCCAAAAGATACGTCACTCATCATTCTCTTTTCCACAGATGTAGATAATAAATTACCTACCTTATCTTGTACAACAGTTAAGTCATTATCAGGGTAAATAAAAGTTTTTGAAGGACTCCAATAGGTTTCTAGCTCTTGTTTTTCTTCTGTGAAATATAAATACTGAGCTGGCATCAAACTATACACTTCTTCCACAATTGTATAAGGTGCATGAACTGTTTGAAATCTAAAATAATCTACAACTGATTCTTTTCTTAATTTGCGTTTTATTAATCCACTATTTAGTATTGATTTTACGGAAGAAGAAAATATAACTTTATCCTGATCTAATACGTAGTACAATGGTTTAATTCCCATTCTATCACGAGCTATGAACATAGATTTTTCCACTTTATCCCAAATTGAGAAAGCAAACATACCATCAAAATGATCAACACATTTTTTACCCCATTTAATATAAGCAGCTAAAACAACTTCCGTATCTGATTCAGTTTGAAAATCGTAATCTATCAATTGACTTTTTAAAGTTTTAAAATTATATACTTCTCCGTTAAAAACAATTACATAACGATTGTCAGTACAATAAAAAGGTTGATTTGAACTTTCAGATATATCAATTATTGATAATCGCCTGTGCCCAAGCATCACAAATTCATCATGATATATTCCTCCAGCATCAGGCCCCCTATGAACCATAGTTTGATTCATTTTAGAAATGACTTCCTTTTCAATAGATTTTAATCCAGAAAATTGATAAATTCCGTTTATTCCACACATTACTTGATTCCTATATTTTTTAAGAAAACAGGTGAACCAATGAGTTTTTTAATTCCTTCCTCCAAAGTAATTAAATCTCTCCCTAGTAATGCTTTCATTTTCGAATTATCTGGTTGACGCCTTGTCATATCTCCGTCCTTAAGTGGAGGCAATTTAGTGATCTTAGACTTACTATTTGTAATCTCAATAATCTTTTCTGCTAATTCTATAATTGAAATTATTATTTCACCACCAACATTAATAACATCATTAATAACCTTATCCTCATTCAATGCTTTTACACAGGTATCCACATTATCTTCAACATAACAAAATGTCCTAGTTTGTAAACCATCACCATAAATTGTAATATCTTCATTATTTAAGGCTAAAGCAATAAACTTTGCCATTACAAAATCAGTTGTTTGATTTGGTCCATATGTATTAAAAAATCTAAAAATTGTAAAATCTAATCCATACTCTTGTTGATATGATCTACAAAATGATTCACCAACATTTTTAACAACGGCATAAGGTACTCTAGAGTTTAATGGTGTAGTATCCTCATTTTGAGGAATAACAACTGGTTCTCCGTACACTTCTGATGATGATGAAAAGAAAAAACGCTTAACACCTAAATTTTTTGAAAGTGTAAGCATATTTCTAATTCCTTGAATGTCATCCAAAACTTTTACTGGATTATCTTGTGTTCGTTGTACACCAACGAGTGCTGCATAATGAAAAACATAATCAAAGTGGTTTGCAAGCATTATTTCAGACATTTCTGTTCGGTCATTTGCATCCGCTTTAATGAATTGAAATACATCAGAATTAGGTGGTAATTTATACCTAGATCCCGTTGTTAAATTATCAACAACAATAATTTTCGTATCTTTTTCAACTAAGAGTCTTTCCACTAATGCTGACCCTACATTCCCAGCTCCACCCGTCACCAATATTTTTCTCATAGCAAATTCATTTTTCCAAATATCAAATTTAGTGATTTTTTAGGTTCTACCCTCTTAAATTGAACAAAGTTTCAACCTAAATTCTATAAACGTAGTCAACATAAAACTTGTACACTCAAGAACTCCTTATAGTTCTATCATTTTAATTAACTTAAATTGGTTTGAATTCAATCTAACTTTTTCAATCAAGTCCTGTTTAACTTTATCTACTTGAGGTTCATAAACTAAATAAAATTCAGAATTTTTCAACCCTTCTTCTTCCGCTTTTTGAGTGATACTTTGTCTCAATAATCTAAACTTATTTAAAGTAGATTGAATGGTTGTAATTGACAACGAAAAATCTATGGTTTGATACACTATGTAATGTGTATCTTTTTTAATTAAATCAACCACGAATGGTTTTAAAATGTGAGGATACTCAGAAGGTAACAATTTGTATTTAGGTGAATAACTTAAATAATTCTTAGAAGAAACAAATGTATAGAAACGCTTTTTTAAAGTGATAGTCTCTTTTTTTGATTTAGTTTTATCAAGCTGCCAAGCTTCTCCTACAAATTTTGAATATAACTTTTCAAAGTTTGGTGCACGTTTCACTTCAAAAAGTTCAGAATATTGTACGACCCCTCTTTTTTTCATGGTTAACTTTTCCAAAATACGTTTAGTATAAGGTAAATCAAATAATGACAACGCTTCTTCACCCCTAATTATTTTATTAACGTCATTCTCAAGTAAACCAAAACTACGTTTAATCGATTTAATTAAGTTTTTATTAACATACACTAGCGCAACATTTAGCTTAGATTGAGAAAATCCAAAATAAGGAATTCCATCTATATTTGCTAAAACACCTACACAAAATTTTTCATCTGAAAAACGGTTGGTTTTAATATAAATCAATGTAAAAAAATTAGTCATTCTATAGTATTTGGTTTAAATCACGTTCTACCCTCATTAAATTAGCTTCTCCTAAAATAGCTTGAATAAAAGCTGTTTTATCTAATGTGAATTTGTATTTCTGATTTAAATAAGTTAAAAATAAGATTAATTTATCCTTATATTGCTGACCTAACAGCACAAAAAAACGTTCCAACACATATTGTATTTGCTTTGTTTTCATCTGCTTAATACTGTACTTAATAAAACTTAAATCATTAGCTTGGGTTGTTGAATAAGGAATTACTGTTTCAAAATAAAGCTTTGACTTCAATTGATTATCAGTATATATATTTGTTAATTTAAAATCAGTCTGAAGTAAATTACATAATAAGTAATACATCAATATGTCTTCAATATTTAAAGTGTTTTTACTCTCCAATTTGAATCGTACAGAATCTTCTAACCGTTCTAATTTTTGAGGTTCAACTTCAAACAATTGATTCGTATTCAATTCAAACCCAAGTTTTAACTTTGGAAGTTTCAATTGAGTCATAAAGTCTTGAAATATTAACCGTGGAAAATCAGATTTTGATAATTTTTTCACATCTATCATATCGGTTGTTAAACCAACATCATTTCTCCATATTACTATTTCTTTTTCTAAAATCATTATGTATTGGTATCCTTTAACATAGGAACAAAACTGAATACTCCTTTTTTATAAATATCACATTCCCCATTTTCATTTTTAAGAATCAAGATCATTTCTTGCTTCTCTCCCTCTCCTACTGGAATAATCATTCTACCTCCTGGTTTCAACTGCTCCACTAACATTTCTGGAATGTGAGGTGCACCACATGTAATAATTATTTTATCAAAAGGTCCATACGTTTCCCAACCTTTAAATCCATCACCAAATTTCAATGTTGGCCTATATCCTAATTTAGATAAGAATGGTTTTGTTTTTACAAACAATTCTTTTTGACGTTCTATAGAAAACACTTTACATCCCAACTCACACAGCACAGCAGTTTGAAATCCGGACCCTGTTCCAATCTCTAACACTTTATCCGTTTTTTTAAGCTCTAATAATTGAGTTTGAAACGTTACTGTAAACGGGTGAGAAATAGTTTGATCAGCTCCAATTCTGAATGCAGTATTAGCATATGCTTGTTTTTCAAATATTTTATCTAAAAAAAAGTGTCTTGGTACTCTATCAAAAGCTTCTAATACGGTTTCGTCTGAAATTCCTTTCTCTCGCAACTCATTGATTAAATGTTTGCGCATTCCTTTATGTTTGTATGTATCTTGCATTATCGTTATTGAAAAATCAAAAATACAATTTTAATAGGCTAAAATTTTCATTCTAATTAAAAACTAATTAACTTAATGATGTTAGAATTTATTTTTAATACATTTACCACATGCAAAGCCAAGAACAAAATAGACTTGAATTAGTTGAAGCTGTAAACTATACCATGCCATTTGGGGCCCATAAGGGAAAGGCCTTATTATTATTACCTGAACATTATTTAGTTTGGTATCACCAAAAAGGGTTTCCTGATGGAAAACTAGGCAAATATATGCACTTAATGTATGAAATTAAGGTAAATGGCCTTGAAAATGAATTGCGTCCTCTTTTAAAACCTAAAACTAATCCTAGATACAGATAGAAGATCTAAGGGTTTTATTAAGAAATAAGACAAAAATAGTAAACCTTTGAACCCTCTTTGTTGCATTCTGTTCTCAATACAATTCGACAAAAAGTCGAATCACTCGAACTGACGTTAAGACTTTTAATTCAATAGCACATCCAAAACCATACAATTTAGTCTTGAATCTTGAGTGTTTTTTAAATCTATCTTACCCTTAAAGATTTTCCAATATGCAAAGTAGTTGTTGCTCTAATACCGTTTAATCTACACAATTTAGAAACAGACGTGTGATTTCTTCTTGCAATTGCACCTAAAGTATCTCCACTTCTTATTCTATGGTATTTCTTATCTCCTTTTGAATAAGTTGAATGCCCTGAACCTGAGTTAGAGAAAATTGCTTTATGCACAAATAAATTTTCATCTTTAACTAATTTTTGTTTGAAATCAAATATTAATTCTGGATTAATTGGCTTGTCATAAAAACGAACCTCAAAATGTAAATGAGATCCTGTTGAACGCCCTGTATTCCCTCCTAATCCTATTGCTTGACCAGCTTTTACATATTGATTTGGTGCCACCATTAATTGAGACAAATGAGCATAATACGTTTCTAATCCATTATAGTGCCTTACAATAACTAACTTTCCAAATCCACCACTATGCACCTGAGAGTATCTAATTTTACCATCAAAAGCAGCATAAACAGTATCTCCAGTTTCTAAATCTAAATCAATCCCATTATGGTTTCTCCCGTGTCTAATACCAAACCTTGAAGTCACGATACCATTGACAGGAATTGAATAGTTAGTATGTAAAGAATCAACTACACACATCCATAAGGTATCTTTCATTGTTTTAACTTCATTTGAATTACAGGTAATCACTACATTATTTTTCCAATATGATTTATATAAGAAGTTACTATCTGTAGTTACAAAATTATTTAACTCTGGGTTTAGTATACCGTCAAAGGTAACTTCACTTAGATATTCCCAAGATCTGTCTGGATAAATTAACATAGTTCCAGAACTAGTTTCTAATGTATCAATTGGAGTGTAAATATTTTGAGAATATGAGTTCTTAAATGATACTAATAAAGCTAAAATCACTACAAATCGTTTCATATTTCTTGGTTTTTCGACTGCAAAAATAGAACAAATACCCTCTAATTCAAAAAAAATAACAGTTAGTTAACATTCACTAAAAGCTCACTCCCCCACTTATAGCCTAATTTACAAACAATTAAATCAATAAATAAATTGAATTTTAGCCCTCCAATTTCAAGAAGTAATTTTTATTATCCATAATCATTAATATTTTCAAAATATCATTTATATTTGTCCATTGTAAACTTTAACATTATTACTATGGCTAGTACAAAGGCGCCTACTAAAAACACTCGTAAATCAAAAGCATCAAAATTTTCGAAAGAAACTTATATCAAATGGTATAAAGACATGCTTTTAATAAGACGATTTGAGGAGAAAATTTCTCAACTTTATATCCAACAAAAATTTGGTGGATTTTTACACGTCTATATCGGTCAAGAAGCTGTTGCAGCTGGAACTGTTACAGCCTGTAATAAAGGTGATAAACACATAACTGCTTATAGAGACCACGGTCATCCATTAGCATTAGGTTCAGACCCTAAAATTTTAATGGCAGAATTATACGGTAAAATTACCGGATGTTCTAAAGGTAAAGGTGGATCAATGCACTTTGTTGACGTTGAAAAAGGCTTTTTAGGAGGTCACGGTATTGTTGGAGCTCAAATTCCAATGGGAGCTGGTATCGCTTTTGCTGAACAATATAACGAAACAGATAATGTTACGTTTTGTTCATTTGGTGATGGTGCTGCTAGACAAGGTGCTCTACACGAAACATTTAACATGGCAATGATGTGGAAGTTACCAGTTGTATTTATTATTGAAAATAATAACTATGCTATGGGAACTTCTGTAGAAAGAACAAGTACTGTTACTGATATGTCTAAAATGGGTGATTCTTACGAAATGCCCTCTTTAGTTGTAGATGGTATGAGTCCTGAATCTGTTCATGAAGCAATTGAAGAAGCTGCGGCAAGAGCAAGACGTGGTGACGGACCAACTTTATTAGATATTAGAACATATAGATACAAAGGACATTCAATGTCTGATCCGCAAAAATACAGAACTAAAAGTGAAGTAGCTGATTGGATGGAAAGAGATCCAATTAAACATTGTATTGATGTGATTTTGAAAAACAAATGGATGACTCAAAAAGCAATTGATAAAACAGATGCTGAGACAAAACAAACTGTTTTAGATGCTGTTAAGTTTGCTGAAGATTCTCCATTCCCTGCTAAAGAAGAATTGTTTGAAGATGTTTATATGCAGAAAGACTACCCATACGTTAAAGAATTCTTGGACTGATTTTAACTACTAAGTATCACTAACTGCGTTATTCTTAATAATCCATTTGGTCATTTACAATTGTAAACTCCCAAATATATTATTTTCGAAAGCGGTGTTATTAATACTCATTATTCAAAATACAGATTAAGAATTGAAAAACCAAAACAATATATTTTAAATTGATTTTGGTTAAAATTTAAGAAGATTAATAGTATTACAACTAAAAAAATAAAATATTATGGCTGAAGTAGTTAGAATGCCGAAATTATCAGATACAATGATTGAAGGTGTTGTTGCAGAATGGCACAAGAAGATTGGTGATTCAGTAAGTGAAGGTGAATTATTAGCTGATATTGAAACTGATAAAGCAACCATGGAATTTGAATCATTTTATGATGGTGTTTTATTACACATTGGTGTGGAAAAAGGTGGAGGTGCTCCGATTAATTCAGTACTTGCTATTATTGGTGAAAAAGGTGAAGATATTTCAGCATTGTTAGTGGAAGAACCAGCTATGGAAGTGAAAGAGGAAAAAGTAGTTTCTACTCCAACTCCAGTAACTGAAAAAGCTAAAACTGAAATAACAGAAACAGTAACTGTTGAACATTCTGATGGTTCTAGAATTTTTGTATCTCCTTTAGCTAAAAAAATTGCGGAAGAAAGAAACATTAACTTGTCAATGGTTAAAGGAACTGGTGATAATGGAAGAATTGTAAAAAGAGATATAGATAACTATGTACCTGTTTCTACTGCTGCTCCTGTATTTTCGGGCCCAATTGGAACTGAATCTTATTCAGAAGAACCGTTCTCTCAAATGCGTAAAGCAATTGCTAGAACATTATCAAAAAGTAAGTATGAAGCACCACACTTTTATTTAAAAATGGAAGTGAATATGGATAATGCCATTGCTGCTCGTAAAACGATTAACGCTAAAGGTGATGTTAAAATCTCTTTTAATGATATGGTTGTTAAAGCGGTTGCAAATGCTTTAAGAAAACATCCTAAAGTTAATGTCGATTATATTGACGATACAATCAGATATAACAATCATATTCACATTGGTGTTGCTGTTGCAGTACCTGATGGTTTAGTTGTACCAGTTATTAAATTTGCTGATGCCAAAGGTTTTGCTCAAATAGGAGCAGAAGTTAAAGACATGGTAATTAAAGCTAAAACTAAAAAATTAACACCACAAGACATGCAAGGTGGAACGTTTGCCATATCTAACTTAGGAATGTATGGTATTGAAGACTTTACGTCTATCGTCAATCCTCCAAATGGTTGTATCTTATCAGTTGGTGGAATTAAAGAAACTCCAATTGTTAAAAACGGAGAAATTGTACCTGGAAACGTTATGAAACTAAGTCTATCTTGTGATCATAGAGTTGTTGATGGTGCAACAGGTTCTGAATTCTTACAAACTTTAAAAGCGTATTTAGAAAATCCTGTAATGATGATTGTTTAATCTGACTTTACTAAAACACATATTGAAACGCCAATAACTTGTTTATTGGCGTTTTTTAGTGAAAACTTATAAAAATCAACAATAAATAGTGAGTTTTGACGTTATACTACTATCTCAAACTACTTATTTTCATTATAAAACTTTATGCCCTTAAAAGAATCTACCTACACACCCCCTTTTTTTTTAACAAACGGACATACACAAACACTTTACCCAACTTTTTTCAGAAAGATAAAACCAAACTTTGAATATAGAGTTCGGTTGGTGACGCCTGACCTAGATTTTATTGATGTAGATTGGAAAAAAAATAATTCTAAAAAATGTGTAATTCTTTCACATGGAATGGAAGGAAATTCTAAAAAGTGGTACATTTCAGCTATGTCTAGGCATTTTACAGATCATGATTTTGATGTGTGTGCTTGGAACTTTCGTGGGTGCAGTGGTGAACCAAATAAAACCTTAAGAACCTATCATAGTGGTAAAACTGAAGACTTAGATTTAGTAATTCAAAATGCTATTAACGATTATGATGAAATTTATCTGGTAGGTTTTAGTATGGGGGGAAATGTCAGTTTAAAATATGTAGGTGAAAGAGGTGAAGCACTTCACCCTAAGATAAAAAAATGTGCTGTTTTTTCAGTTCCTGTCGATTTATACGGGAGTTGTATCGAATTAAATAAGACGAGTAATTTAGTTTACATGAAAATGTTTATTTCGGAATTAAAAGAAAAATTAGAGGACAAACAAAAACTATTTCCCGATCATATTTCTTTAGAAAATTATGGTGATATTAAGTCATTTATAGACTTTGATAATATGTATACTGCACCGTTAAATGGTTTTTTAAACTCTGATGACTATTGTACACAAGCCTCTTCTAAACAATTTATAAAAAGTGTTAAGATACCAACTTTATTAATTAATGCTAAAAATGATCCTTTTTTATCAAAAAGCTGTTACCCTATTAAAGAATGTGAAAATCATGAATATGTAACTTTAGAAATGCCCAAAGAAGGAGGACATATTTCATTTGCTCAAAACGGTGGAATTTACTACTCAGAGCAACGTGCTTTAGAATTTTTTCTTAAAAACGCGTAACGATATAGCATACTCCGTTATACTAGTAAACCATTTATGATGTGGAAATTATTACTTCTTTTGACTATTCTATTATCTGCATCTACACTGCTTACTAAAAAAACTATTGATCAGAATAAGGTAGTAACACAACATAATGTGTATCGAAATCAACTACATAATTCGCCCTTACAATTTTCACAAGAATGTGCTGATTTTGCACAACAATGGGCAGAAAAACTAGCTAAAAGAAATAGAGGCTTAGTTCACAGTAAAAAAAATAAATTTGGCGAAAATATTTATTGGAGCTCTGACACTTCTAATGAAACAGAAATGATTGACGCATGGGTAACTGAAAAAAAAGACTTTAGTACACGAAAAAAGAAGTCAAACTCAAAGAATGGTCATTATTCCCAAATGATTTGGGAAAATACAAAATTTGTGGGTACTGGTATGGCCATCAGTAAAGACGGTAGTGAATACTGGGTCTGTGCTTATTATCCACCAGGTAATTGGGTTGGCGAAAAAGCCTATAAATAGGAACACTTTGTCTTCTAATTTGAGTATTTTACCCTATTCTTCAATTACTGACAAAAATCAGTTTATTTATCGTATCTTTTTATTTGGATAACCCTTATATTTGAATATGCACTATTAATAAAAGTACTGTACCTTAATATTTACAGACGTTTACAAATAGATAGACACTTAAATTTTATAAAGTTGTTTTAATCTAAATAAACACATGAAAAAAATATTTATCCCAGAAAGTAAACATCCCAGAATTGTAGTTATTGGCGCTGGCTTTGCAGGAGTTCATTTTATTAAAAAAATGAAAAATAAGCCATATCAAGTAGTACTAATTGATTGTAATAATTTTCATCAATTTCAACCCTTATTTTATCAAGTAGCTACAAGTGGGTTAGAGCCTGATTCAATCATATTTTCTGTCCGAAAAACATTTCAACATTACACCAATTTTCTGTTTAGAATGGCCACTGTTGAAAACATAGATTCCGAGAACAATAGACTACAGACAGATATTGGTACAATTGATTACGATCATTTAGTAATTGCATCTGGAAGCACGAACAACTTTTACGGAATGAAAGATGTTGAGGCGCATAGTATAGGACTTAAATCTATTCAAGAATCATTAGATATTAGAAGCCATATATTACAAAATTTAGAACGTGCCGTAAACACATTTGACCAAAATGAAAAACAACGTTACACAACCATTGTAATTGTTGGTGGTGGACCAGCAGGTGTTGAAATGGCAGGTGCAATGGCTGAGTTTAAAAAATATACTTATCAAAAAGATTATCCAGATCTTAAATTGAATCCATTGAAATTAGTACTGGTTGAAGCAGGAAATAATGTATTATCCGCAATGAGTGCTAAGTCCTCAAAAAACATGTTATCTTATTTAGAGGAACTTGGAGTTACTGTATTATTAAATACCGCCGTAAAAAGTTATGATGGATCTCAGGTGACTTTATCTAATGATGAAAAAATTGATACTGAAACCTTACTTTGGACAGCAGGCGTAAAAGGACAATTCCCTGAGGGATTACAACCAGATGTTATACAAAGAGGAAACCGTTTAAAAGTAGACTTATTTAATAAACTGGAAGGAAAAGAAAATATATTTGTAATTGGAGATGTAGCCTATATGGAAACTGAAGCCTACCCACAAGGACACCCTATGGTTGCACCAACTGCCATTCAACAAGGTGAACATTTAGCTAAAAACATATTAAGCCAAAAATGGATACCTTTTAAATATTTTGATAAAGGTGCTTTAGCTACTATCGGAAAGAAAAAAGCTGTTGCCGATCTAAAAAAGATGCATTTTAAAGGCTTTTTTGCTTGGTTTATTTGGTCTACAGTTCACTTGATGTCAATTAGCGGCTTCAAAAATAAACTACGTGTTGGTTTCAACTGGATGAATAGTTATTTTTCTTACGATAAAAACAATCGATTTATTATAAGGAAATACAATAAAAATAATTGATTTTTCAAATAAACTCTAACTAAGCTCTTCTAGATTACATGGTGCCATAGCTATTAATGTATTATACTTAAAAAAAGTAACGAACAAATTAGGGTTTTACTCAATAAATGCCTTAAGCAAGAATTATTTAGAAAACACTAAACATGAAGGCTCTAGAGCTATTATTGCCTATTAGGTTTTATTACCTCCTATTCCAACTTAAAAGTTTCTATTTATTTTTGGTTAATTTTTGGATACACAAAAACGTTTGACAACTCTATAAATGAAACTCAATTTTTTGATAACATTTTGAGCTCTAAACGAAACTATTCGTCAAAGGAATGTAAGATAAAATCTAACAGCCCAAATAAACCTGCCATAAAGGTTTTATCAGAAGTATGAAAAATAGATTTTAAAATGGGTTCTTTAATTTTAACTAAAGTTCGAATACGAATAATATCTCAAGAAAAACGAATAATAAAAGTGAATTTATTTTATTTGGTTTACACTAAAAAAGCATTTACTTTGTTGCTTATTAACTAAAACTAATTAAATAATGCTCTATGATAAATTTACAATTATTAACTACTTATATCCTTTTAGTCAAATCATTAATTAGTCAAACTGTACAATTTAAAAAGAGTATTCATTTTGAAAAACATGAATTTTTAGTATAGTGAAACTTTAAAGAGTCTTAATTTATTTTTTCAAATAGCGTTGATTCCTTAAATTTATAGAAATTTCATTTCTTAATATTTTTAATCAAAATCCAGTAGAAAGAATCTTCTTTACATTCTATTTAAAGTAAATTTTTTTGACTTAAGAATATACATTTTAATGTTATTCTAAACTCCCATTTTTAAAAGACAATCCTAATAATTTATTATTTCTACCAAAATCTAAACAAAATGAAATTTTCCTTTTCAAGTAAAAATCTTTCAACTCTGTACACTAGTGCATTAAAACTAGTCGTTGTTTTAACCTTAATTGTTAACTTTAATTTTTCTTTCAGTCAAGGAAACGACCCTGTAGTCTTAGGTTACTTTCCATCTTGGTCTGAGACGTGGACTTCTCCAGGTAATAATTCCACTTTGAGAGAGATACCAGCGTATGTCAATCATGTATTCTTATCATTTGCCAAACCCAATTTAACATACGTTCAAGGATCTTATGACATCTCAAATACTGGTATTCAAACCCCATATGATGGTTGTACACTTAAAGAGTCGGTCAAAGTTTTGAGTGACAAAGGAATACATGTTATTCTTTCAATTGGCGGAGAAACGTATTGGAATTCACCTAATGCTTACAACATAGATTATCAACAAATAAAAGACTTAGTAGATGACATTGGCTTTGCTGGTATAGATTGGGATTATGAACCAAATGGTTCTTTTTCTGGAATTGGTACAGCAACCAACGTTCAACATTTTATAGATTTTATAACAAACTCTAGAGCAATTATGCCAAGTTCAGCAGGTTACATTATAGCCTGTGCTCCAAGTGGAGTTGGTGCTTTAGGAGGAATTACAAATGATGATATTGGTTCCCCATTTGCTTACGCTAATAGAAATACTTTAACTGGAGAAAGTGATGCTAACTTATTCAATGCAACTGTTACTACTAATGGCATAAATATGTTTGGTTTTTCTGCAACAGGCCATATGTTACCTGTTTTTGACTCTGTTGGTCATGACATTGACCTTGTCGCTTTTCAAGGCTATAACCTTGGTGCAAGTACAAATAGAACATTAATGTATGACGCATTTGCATACTATGCAGAACTATATGGTTTCAAAGTTGCTGCTGGTGTTCACTATCCAGACGAACCATGGGGGCCATATTACACTTATACCCATGCTAATGTAGCCAGTTTATCTACACATATTAACAATGACCTTACTCGTACTGGTGACGGAGATGGAATCATGATTTGGCAAATGTTATTAACTGGTAGTAATAGCTCTGCATATTCGTACTTAAATGTCGCTTCAGATGTACTAAATGGTACTACTGAAGTAACAGCTATTGCAAACGCAAATAATTTTTTAGTACAACCGTATTCTGGAGCATCTACATTTTCTTGCTTTTGTACAGCTCCTCAGCCTGATTTAGGTATAAATCAAAGTATATGCGGTGTAACTTCTCTAACCTTGAATTCTAATGTTAATCTACAAACAGGTGTTACTTTTACATGGATACTTGATGGAGACACAGTTGTAACAAGCAGTACAACACAAAATACTTATAGTGTTACACAGCCAGGCGTTTATATTCTAGCAGTAGAAGAAGGAGGATGTTCAAATTCAGATGAAATTATTATAACGAACAGTCTTCCTACATTCAGTTTAGGTTCAGATTTAAATATATGCACATCTGGTAGTGCTGTAATTTCAACTAGTTTTACTGATCCATCTTATACTTACATATGGACCCTTAATGGTAATATAATTACAGGAGCAACTAACACTACTTACACCGCAACTACACCTGGGATATATGACGTTACAGTTAGCGCCGCAGGTTGTACATCTGAACAAGATGACTTGACAATCACTGATAACCTACCTACATTTGATTTAGGAGCAACAGTTCACTTATGTGTACCAGCTATGACTACAATTAACACAGGGTTTACGGACCCTAACTACACTTACACTTGGACTTTAAATGGGCTTATTATTCCCGGTATAACATCTACTAACTATATAGCAACACTTGCTGGTGACTACATAGTCACTGCAAATTCAACAGGGTGCTCGTCTACTTCAGATAGTTTAACAATAACTTCTTCTTTACCATTAGTAACAAACGATACTATTTGCCAAAATGGAATTATTAACCTAAGTGTTAATGAAAATGTTGAATGGTATGATTCTCAAACCGGAGGTACTTTAGTAAATTCTGGAATGACCTACTCCCCATCAATTACATTAAACACAACATATTGGGTAACACCTCCTAATAGTACTCAAACCTATACAACTATGAGAGCTACATTTCAAGGTGATGGTTGGCAGCAAAATCCAAATGTTTATGGAACGAAAATAATAGTCTCTCAAGACATAACTTTAGATGAAATTACTGTAGACGCAGATGGAGGAACAATCACACTAAATATTGTAGAGGATGATGGTGTTACAGTAGTTGCCACAACTACAACAAGTTCAATCAGTGGTTTAAACATAATCCCTTTAGGATTTACCTTAACTCCTGGTACTTATTTCTTAAATACTGTAGGGTCCACATCAAATATTTATGTGGATCTTACCCCCTCATTAAACTATGACAACACTGGTGTCTTAACAGTGGAAGGCAATGCTTACTGGGATTGGGGAACACCTTCAGGAAGTAACTATGTTCTATCTGGTGATTATGGAACATTTACCAATCTAAACTATACAACTGGATCAAATTGTGATCGTGTTCCCGTAAAAGGAATTATTGACGTATTAAACCCTATATGTGGATGTACTGGACAAATAAGTTACTCATTTATTACTGAAATTGTATGTGAACAATATACTACACCAAGTGGAATAAACATTACCAATTCTGGAATCTATACTGATACAATTACCAATGCTACCAACTGTGATAGTATTATTACAATTGACTTGACAGTTAATTCTACGACTTCAAGTATTCACACTGAAAACAGGTGTACTCCATTTTTATGGATTGACGGAAATACGTATGATACTTCTAATACCTCAGCGACACATACATTAACAAATGTTTCTGGTTGTGATTCAATTATTACATTAAACTTAACAATTAACACTATATCTACATCCGTAACTCAATCAGGATCTACTTTAACAGCAGATGAAATTGGAGTAAATTATCAATGGTTAAACTGTCCTGATATGACATTAATAAACAATGCTACAAATCAATCTTACACAGCCTCATCAGATGGAAGTTTTGCCCTTATCATATCACACAATAGCTGTTTAGATACCTCTGCTTGTTATACAATTAATGGTGTTGGGTTACTTGAGAATGATTTTGGTAAGGAACTAAAACTATATCCTAATCCAACCGTGGGGAGTTTTTCAATTGACTTAGGACAAACCTATAAGTTTACATCAATTAGAATAACTGATTTAATTGGAAAAACAATCCAATCTCAATCTTTCACCAATAGTCAAATACTAAATTTAAATATAAATGAATCGGCAGGTATTTATTTACTATTAATTGAATCAACAGATAAAAAGGCCATCATCAAATTGATAAAAGAATAAATCCCACATTAACTTTACAGTAACTCTAAATCAAAAAAATTGAAATTAATACTAAAAATAATCCTTTTTATACTTCTAACTGTTCTCACTCAAATTGGAGGTGTTATTTATCTGATCAGTTTATACATTTCCCGCAGATGGAGGAAACAATTTAGATTAAAAACATTAACCCTTTTTATAGGCCTATATTTAATGTCTACTCTGATAATAGTTCCATTAGTCGCACCCATTTTTGGAAGAGAAACCGTTAAACATTCTGACTTTATAAAACCTACAAATTACATGACTGTTCTATTAAATAGAAATTATGTGCGTCCTAAATTAAATGAATTATTAAGTCAAACAGTAAAAGAATTAGATGGATCAGGAATTGAAATTCATTACTTAGATGCTAGTTTCCCGTTCATTAATAAGTTCCCTCTCCTACCTCACTTGAGTCATAATGATGGTAAAAAACTGGACATTAGCCTTATATACGAAACGGTACAAGGAGACATTACAAACAAACAGAGATCTAGGAGTGGTTATGGATTTTTTGAAAATCCGAAATCAACTGAGTTTAACCAAATTAATAAATGCTTAACTCATGGTTATTTTCAATATGACTTCCCTAAGTATTTAACATTTGGAACAATAAATTCTGATTTAATTTTCTCTGAAAAAGGAACAAAAATATTGATTGATGAAATTTTAAGTTGTCAAGATTTGGGTAAACTTTTCATTGAACCTCATTTAAAAAGTAGACTAAATTTAAAAAACAGTAAAGTCAAGTATCATGGTTGTGGCGCTGTTAGACATGATGACCATATACATATTCAATTGAAATAAGTTACTAATCGAATGACATAAAATCGTAAGTAGAATTGGTTCAATTATAGTCTTGAATATCATACTAATATCTTTAGCCCTCATTGAGTTAATTTTAAAAAGTAGATTTGAAAAAAAACATTAAATTTAATACATTGGTATATTATAATTCATCCTCTTTCAATCATAATCGGTTTACTTTTTTATGAAGATTATCTTATTTTTTAAGTAGGCCAACTAGCCCTTATTTATTACTGTATTGGTTATTGTTAGTTTCAAATTTAATTTTACCCCTTACAATTTTAGTCAAAAAAATTAGTAAAGCGATATTTCTATCTTTTGATCGTGGTATTCTTCATGAAGGTTATATTTTAATTATTTATCTTTGTTCATTTTTGGGTTTATCATTAGCGTACTACTATTAAGTATTTTTGAAACTTTGAAACGAATAAAAAAAGAGTAAAGCATAAATAAAAAATAATGAATGTATTTAAAATAGTAATAGGAATTATTATAACGATTGCTGCAGGAAGTGAGTACGTGAGTGCTAGTAGACAATTAGGCACCTTAATTGCTCCAGGAATCCTAATAGGTACAATAGTACTTCTATTATTTTCGTTTTGGTTGATAACAAGTGGATTTTCAACTAGAAAATATCACTTAAGCCCAAAAAATATCATAACATCTTCAATAATTATCTTGGTAACATTTGCAATCACTATACTTTTCAATATAGCTTCTAAACCTACCCCAAGTCACTTTGCCATTATAAATGGAATTAAAGTCCCATTAGGAAAATGTATTAACGGAAATGTAAAAGTTATTCCCGATTTAAAAGAACGTGAAGTTTATTGTGAGTGTTTTGTAGAAAAAATTACAAATGAACCCGATTTAAAATTAAAATTCCAATCAAAACTAGAAAATGATAGGATTGATGAAGTATTTAAAGAAATTCAAACTAGTTCAACTTATTTAGAATTAAGAATAGAAGACTGTTTAGCCTCCATCAAAATTGAATGGACTGATGAAGTAGTAAAAGGAATGAAACAATCTATTAAAAAAGAACTTTATGGATCTGGTTTTGAGACAACTAATAACTTTGATACCTATTGTGATTGTTTAACTGATGAATATAGAAAGTATCCATTAAATAATATTATGGCAGATGATTTTTATGAAAGTCAATTAGCAATAGAAATAGATGAAAAATGTACCAAAGCTTCCTTAAAATATTAGAAAGTAAATTAAAGCAAGATTTATTCAAACATCTATTGTTTAATTACTTTATTTATAGTATTATTTGTTTTTAGTGTGTAAATACCTCTTGGTAAATTAACTAAATCAAATAATACATGCGACTCATTAAATTTTTTAAAGTTTACATTAGCGGTAACATCTTGGCCTAAATTATTATATATTCTCAACTCTTTTATTTTAACCAATGAACTACTCTTTATAGTTACAATATTTCGAGTAGGATTGGGATATATAGAAATCGAAGCGTCATTTAACTTATCAATATTAACTGATCTTAACTCTGAATAAGAATATTCTCCATCAAAATCTACTTGTTTTAATCGATAATACGATATACCAACATATGGATTATCATCAATTGTATTGTAAAATAATGTAGTGGATGAATTTCCTGCACCATTCGCTCTTACCACTTCTTCCCATGATTCTGAATTTTTAGAACGTTCCACAATAAAATAATCGTTATTGATTTCTGAAACTGTTTCCCAATCTAATCTCACCTGATTAGTATTCATCACTTTTGCATTAAAGTTTATTAACTCCACCGGTAAAATGTTTAAAGGTACTGATAAGGACCCAAATGTAAAAGGACTAAATGAGCTAACTAATTCTGAGGTTATATTTCCAGGAGACAAAGGCGTAATAGTACTTTGCCCCGCATTTTCCCATGCACTACCGTTCCAACGAGCAACTACTAAGTCAGTTGAATAATCATTAATCACACTTTGATTTGCATCTTCCCAGGACAATTGTACTGTTACATTAGAACTCCCATTAGTTCTATCACAAATCCAATATTCAAGAGAACTCACATTGTTTAATACTGGAGTTGGAGTAATTGCCATAGTTGTTGTATTAGAATAGGCCGTTCGATTATAGGTAGCTGTATATGTATCTGTTAATACTGATGGTGCACTTATCCCTAACCTTGCCCAATTTGTACCATCCCCCAAAGGAAAGGTAAAAGCATCATCACCTGTTTTACGGACTACTCCATCAATGAATTTATTTGCATTACTTCCTGAATAAGTTGCTCCATCGAGAAAATGAACATATTCTGTCGCTATATCAGATCTGTCAGACTTAATTTTACCTGAAGAAAATGACAATATTCCTGAAATTTGCATTTCCTGATCGAGTTTAACATCACTTGAATTATTGATTGTTATATTCTCAAATTTTAAATTGTTCGCTCCTGAAATAGTCTGTAATGATGATCCAGAAAATAAAGCCTCTCCTAAATTATTGTTGAACGCTCCATTATTAGTCAAATCACCGAAAAAAGCCATCTCTGCTCCAGCATGCATTTGTAAATTTCCTGAATTTTCTAATGCATTTTGCGCACTAACTTGAAATGTAGCGAACACTACAATAAATGCGCACAAAATATATTTTATATTATAGAAATTACACATAATTATTTAACAGATAAACTCATATTTACAATAGTAATATCATGAGCTGTATTATTATTTGAAACCCATATTTCAACATAATCACTAGGGGCTAATTCAACAGTTCCCGTAATCGTTAAAGCTCCAATATCACCACCATTAGCAATTTTTCGTTGTTGATTTGTTCCAGGTAATGCAACTCCATTCTTAGCAATACAAAACGAATACCTTTTACCATTAACAGGAGAAGTCATTGAAAGTGAGGCTGACACTTCAAAAACTCTTACCTTTGTTCCATCATAAGTAAGTCTATTATCCACCGTAGATGTAAACCTAAATGTATTTGCAATAGTCGTAGTCCCCAAAACTTTAACAGGTGTATTAGAGGCCGAAATAATAGTAAGAATAGGTGTTGTTATATAAACATGACCAGAAGCAACATCATCTGTTTCAGTGTCAATCCCTGGCGCTTCCACTTCCCAATTTTTTGAAAAAGTTCCAGCTACTCTTGTACCATCTCCTGCAATTGAACCATTTTTTACTTCTCCTTCCAAAACAGAAGTTACTCCCGTAACATCAATAGCTGTGTTTCCAGATGTTGATTCTGCAAATCCTCCAAGACGTTCTAGTATACTAAATGCTCCCACATAAGTTTCAAAGGTACCACTGTTATTAGAAAACCATGCCTGATCTTCTAATAACAAGTGTGTGATATCTTGATAAGTAATACCACTTGTATTCCCCGAATAATTAATAACATTCATAAATACAGTATTAAACCCTTTAATAAGACCAACATCTTTAGAGTTAGCAACAATACAATCTCTTACAACAAGACTCTTTGATGCGGTTAAATCTTCCACATTAAATATTTTTGAGCCAGCCATTGGTGCAACTAATGTTAACGTTTTTATAGTTCCTCCATTGTTACCAGTAAACAGCGCTCCAGAACCTAAGGTATAAGATAATATATCAGTGTTAGCATTTAATCCAATCAAGTAAGACCCATTCAAATCAATTTGACTCGTCACTGAAATAGTACCATTAATATCATATACTGTTCCTGCCGCGAGTGTAATAATACCACCTGAAGGTGCTGGTAAATCTGCAAGCGACTTTACCAATACATAATTATCTCTTGTATTTGTATTTAAAGAAGTATTGAATATTCTATATTGACTTCCATCCCAATAATAGAAACCATCAGTTTCAGTACCACCTTCATTATAAATAAGCATTCCAACAGAAACAGTCCCTGTCAAAGGCGCAACTGTGGTAACATCATTCAGAACGACTCTAGGAATAAGTACTCCTTTAGTTGCACTTTCCATTTCTAGTAATGAATTTACATCAATTGTAGAAGGGTTATCACCAATTTTCACTTGAGAGAATGACAAAATTGAACACAGAGTTAATACTGCTGTAAATAATAATTTAAGATTTAAAATCTTAAAAACTAAGTTTTTTCTTATTCTTTCCATAGGATTTTTTTTTAATTATCAAACAATATAGAAACATTTTATCTATAAGATGATAAAAAAAAGAAGTTCATTATTGGAAGCCTAACTAAAAAACAATGAATGTATTACAGTACAGGCAAGAGAAACAAGCAAATTATTAGAAAAAAATGAATTACACATTTAGGGTCGTTCGACCCTATGTTTATTAACAAAAAACGAAATTAAACCATCCCTAGTTTCAAATTCAAACTTTAAAGGAACTCCTAAAACGATAATATTATGCTCTAAATATACTATTCCTAAAATAATGCTTCATTTTATATTTTTCAGATTTAACCTCTTTCAAAATAATTCACTCCTATATAATAATCTAAAATGTTTTGATAATTTATACCCCACATTAATAGTTCGAGAATAACCAATTTCATAGGACTCCTTTTCAATACGGGATATTGAATACCACTATTTTTTGAATATCACCATTTGACTCTATACTGAGTGTTATATAACTATCCCCCCCTAAAGAAAGTCTATTTAGCAAACTATCCTGAGCTTCTGTAGTATTGAACAGTAGATAAATACAGAATTAAAGTAAATTGTTTCATAACTTAGCGCTTAACGTATCAATAGGTTACATCTCATTGATAATAAACTATAATAGATTAAAGTAACTGAAATAAAAACAGTAATAATACATACAGTAATTGGTATTCTGTGTAGATTTGTAGAAATTAGCCCTATGAATCAAATTAGTAATATACTATTCTTCAGTATTGTTCTCTTTTTTGGTTCTGCATTAGTGTTTGGTCATCAATCTGACACCTTATTACCATTAACTAAATCATCCTACTTTAAAGCTCATGCTATAAAATCAATGAAAGTTGTGTTACATACGTATAGTACCGCTATAATACATGAAACATGGACCTTTGATAGAAAAGGAAGAGTTATTTATCAAAGCCCTTATAAACACGTTGATGCCAGCGAAACTGAATATGATAAATGGGATAGAAAAAAGTCAATAAAACTATCTACCAGTATTGAAGATTCTTTAATTTGGACCTCAACTGAATTCTATACTTACAAAGGTAAAAGTGAAACAGTTAGAAAAATGATTACCGTATATCCTGACGGTAACAAAAAGGTTCTAAAACCAGGCATTATAGAAAATACAATGAAATTAACTCGCATAAATGGAGATACTACGGTAATTTATGACTATTTTTTAATACATAAAAAAGACAAAAAGCTTCCAAAATATAAATATTATCAATTAAACGATACGACCACAATAACTAATGAATATCACTATGACCAAAAAGGAATAGCCAATAGTATAGAAACAACCTATATTATTTTTTATAGTAATGGTCAATTAGCTGAGCGTGGTACTTATGAATATGATGAAGATGAAATAATAGATTATTTAAAACAAAATAAACCGCTTATGATGAGAATGTATCATAATGACGATATCTATGAAAACTTTCCTTATCCTGGCCTAAAGAAAAGTCGAGCTGTTAACTATCACTTTGAATACACTAAATTTGGAAGACTTTCAGAATACAAGTCCATTTATGACCATATATTTTATACATATAACTCAACTAATCAAATTGTAAATAAAGAATATAACGACTTTGGGAAAAATTATAAAGTCACATACGAATACTCGGACTCAGGCCTTTTATTAGGTTATAAAACCTATAAAGAAGAGGAGTTAATTGATACTATTGAATACCAATACGAATTTTATGAAAAAGAATAGTTTTACTCTAGTATTCATACTACTTCTAATTACAACCGTTAGTTTTAGTCAAGACAATAGTAGTATATTAATGCCTTATTTAAAAGGTGAGCTATACGGCTATGCTAATTCCAAAGGTGAAATTACAATTGAGCCAAAATATGACTACGTTACGCTTTTTGAAAACGGTTTTGCGCAGGTCAGATTAAATAGTAAATGGGGATTAATAAATAAAAATGGAGAACTCATAAATGAGTTAATGGTAAAAACCATTTTTAGATTCGATTCAAATGGACTGGCTAGCCTTAGTGATTATAATAAATATGGTATAATTAATAAACAAGGTGATTATGTTGTTCCACTCGAATATTATGGAGCGGATGTAACTCCGAATTTTATACAACTAAGAAATTCAATTGGTCAACTCGCCTTATTGGATTTAAAAGGTAAAACTATTATTGATTTTAAATACCATCACTTTAAATTTAGTAAAATTCAATCCACCACCTCAAATGCTATTATTGTAAAACAAGATAATCTCTATGGATTAATTCAAATTAAAAAGAATAAAGCTAAAAAACGAATTGCTCCTCAGTATGAATCTTTGGAGCTATTTAATAATCAAGTTATCATAGCTGAACAGAATGAAAAATTTGGTCTCATTGATTATAAAAACACGCTCCTACTTCCCTTTGATTATGATAAATTTAAAGTTGTTTCCCACTACATATTAGCAGAACAAAATTTAGAATACGAGATTAAAGTTAAGACCATTGAACTAGACAATTATTATCAAACTAGAGATTTTAATGAAATAGAAAAAGAATATGATGATCAAAATAAAATTGTCTACTTTTTAATGACTCAAAAAGAGCAAGATAGACTTAAATCCTATGGTGTTGACATCAATGAAAGGCCACATATCAAAACATTATATTCATTGATTAATGAACAGGCAAAAATCATCATACCAGCTCAACCTAACCGAATTATGATTAAGTCCAATAATTTAATACATATTCAATCTAAAAAAGATACTAAATTATACAACTCAAATGGTAAATTACTATCATCAAGCTTAACGATTAGAGTTGATGAATTCAAAGAAGGCTTGATTTTAGTAAAATTACTATCAGAAGAATTCATAGCTGTGCATTCAAATGATAGAGATATAGAAAGAAATAGAGACAGTGATATTTCAAAGGAAGCTCATTATAATAGTACTGATTTTAAATTTGGTTTTATTGACACCACAGGAAAAGTTGTAATTCCATTTATATATAATGGTGCCTATCAATTTAATAAAAATCGTGCGCCTGTAAAGCTACATGGAAAATGGGGACTCATAAATAAAAATGGAGACTTAATAACTGATTACAAATATGAGCGTTTGCACTATGTGGGGGGAAATAGATATGCTTTTAAGTTAGGTAAGAAATGGGGATTATTAAACTTAAATGGGACTGAAATTATTCCTGCTACTTATTATGCATTCAAAGAAAGATACAATTACTCTACTCAATTTGGCAGTTATTCACCGTTCATTTTCAAAAATGGAAAAGCAAAAGTGGCTAAACTTTTACCCGGTTTCAGACAAAAAAGCACGACATTCATTGACACAAATGGCATTCAACTGTTTCCATTTAAGTATACAAATATTGAAGAAACAGAAGGAGATCTTTATAAAATATCTATTGGCGCATCACATGGAGAATCAGAGCGTCATGGCTTGATGGATAAAAATGGGAATGAAATGGTACCTGTTTACCAAAGCGGTATTTGGTGGTTAGAAAATGAAAAAGTATATGTTGTTTCTCGCCAAGCATACCAGCATAAATACGACTATTATGATCGTACAGGTCAAAAAACAGATTCACCTTACAAAACTATTAAACGTGAAGGATTAAGAGACTATAAGATGCTCTCCACGGGATATTATTCAGCAAAATACAAGTCCAAAACTGTCTACTTCACACCTCAAGGTATTCCATTATATGAAAATTAAGAAAATGAGACAATCCAATCATAGTATTAAAATTCTACTCTTAATTGTTGGTTTTAATTTTTATAACCATCATTTAATTGCTCAAAAACTACCAGCACTAATACCATTTAATGAAAATGGATTATTTGGTTACTGCGACAGTAATTTAAACGTTGTTATTGATGCTAAATACGACAAAGTTTATCCTTTTAGTGAAAATAGAGCTCTTGTCATAATAGATAAGCAATTTGGATTTATTGACACCAAAGGCAATCAAATTACACCTTGTATTTATAAATACGCCAGTTCTTTCTATAAAGGAAATGCTATGGTTAAAACATCAATAGTTGAGATGGAGGATATTGAAATCGAAACTATTGATGGAAGTCATACTAATTCTAAAAATTCATCAAACGGAACGAAATACATTAATACCAACGGAGAATTTGTTAGCGCACCTTTTCAATGGGAACAGCTTAAAAGAAATTCTTACGACACTCGTTTAAATTATTTACAATTTAGTGAAGGATCGAAAAAAGGAGTAATGGATAAAGATGGTAATGTTATTGTTCCCGCTATATATGAAAGAACTGAACACATAAACCAGGATAGTATTTTTGTCTTAAAAATCAAAAACATCTACACAATTATAGATTCAAAAGGAAAAAAATTATTGACTAATGAACGTCACATTGGTGAAATAAAAGAAAATAGTTTCTTCTATAGAGGGCAAGATTATTCCGAAGGCTATATGTCAATACATGGTGACACGATTTCATCCAGCGAATATAAATACCCCAATTATTCTGAAAGCTATAGTACTACAGATGATTATGATAAAAAATTCAGACACTTTTATGAAGGTAGAGCTATAGTAAAAGGAAAAAACCACCAAGGTCATATCAATTTAAATGGACACTTAACTACTGATACTATTTATGATGCTACCTTTAATTTTAAAGAAGGACGCGCAAAAGTTAAACTAAATAATAAATATGGATTTATTGATAAACAAGGACAAACTATTGGAGTACTAAAATACGATCAAGTTTGTTATTTTTATGATAGTATGGCACAAGTTGTTGTAGACGGTAAATGTGGTTATATTAATTTAAAAGGAGAAGAGGTTATTCCTTTGATTTATGATTATTGGCAATCAGAACGCTATTCATCATTTAAAAATGGGTTCGTTAGGGTAAGAATAAATGAAAACTTTGGAATCATAGACAGAAGCGGAACCCCAATTACTGAGGTGAAATATGATGACATTTATCCCTTTATAAATAAACGAGCCATTGTTAAACTGAATGATAAATACGGTGTAATAGATGAAAATGGAATAGAGATAATCCCACTTGTTCATGACTATTTGAGTAGACTAGATGACTTTGCTTTTAAAATTCGATCTGGACCAAACAACAGACTTTATGGGGTAATAAATAGTAATGGCAAGCTCATAGTACCGCTTGGAAGTTTTAGTATTAACATAGAAGATGGTTATGAACATAGAGCTGGTTTGTATTTAATTAATGAGAATAATCGTTTATCTTATATCGTAGACAAATACGGTACAAGATATGTGAAATAAATATAGTTCCTATACATTTTCCTTACACTGAGAATAGTCATACACTAAGTTAGTCACCAGCCCCTCTAATAGTATTTTATCCACTCTCTAAATTATTTACTAGCTTTTTTACCCATTTTATTAAATGAATATTTCATACCGACCAAAATGTATCTTCCTAAAGTTGCTGTTTGTTCTTTCTCATAATAATTTAAATAGTAAGCCTGATTAACTCCAGAATTTTGATTCAATATATCATTAGCAGACACGTAGATTTGCAACTTTTTAGACTCCAAAATATTTCTAGCAATAGAGGTATTGATTATTATTTGATCATTAGCTTCATTAAAGCCAGGATAAAAATAATGTTTCATATTGATAGACAACACCCATTTATCTTTCCCCTTTAAAGTCATATTAATTAAATAATTCCAACTATAAAAATCGCCATTAAAAGCTGGAGTATTTTCATAACTATTTTTTGAATAACTACCTTCAATTCCAGTTTTTATATTAATCACCTTTTTTCTTATATTTTCGATTATTAATTTAGAATGAGTTGAAAAGGACACATAATTGTCAAGTTCTGAGTTCAGTTTTAAATTTCCTTTGGCAATGGTTGAACTATTCGTTATACTAAATTTAGTTTTTAATGCATTAAGATTAGTACCGAAAGATAAATACGAATTCAAATTCTCTTCATTTCCAATATTCTCAGGTCTAAACACTTTATTCAAATAAGTGTCAAGCGTTTGTGCATAGTTAATTTTATTTTTGATCTGTGACATTCGAACTTGAGCCATAAAGTGAGTAAAATTAAATTGATTAAACGTTTCAAATTCAACACCTATAGAGTGGTTATATTCAGGTTCTAGCTCTAGATTACCTAATACAATTTCTGCAGGATTAGAATTATTTGGTAAGCTTTGCAATTGAATTAAAGTAGGTACATTGACATCTGTATCATAATACAATGTAAATTTTGAGGCCTTATTAACATCCCAATTCATATTAAAAAATGGTAAAACATAATTGTATTGCCTACTCTTACTAAATAACTCACTTGTCAATTCAATACGCTCCATTGAAAACCCACTTGTTGTTTTCATTTTTTTAGAAATGTATTTATGTTTTAACTCAGCCGTACTTCTAGTGTACGAATAACTACCTTTACCTGATAAGAGTTGATTTAATAAATTATCAGTTACTGACAGTTCATCTGTTACTTTTTTATCTCTACTCTCAGTATTTACCTTATGTTTTCCTTTAATTTGAACCAATTGTTTTTTCAATATTGGTTCTGAATACATCCACTCAAAACCATACCCCATAGTACCTCTTAAATCATTTTGATTTTGATTAATTGATTCAATAAAATTAACTGTATTATAATTAATTGTAGAATAGGCCAATGCAGACCTTATTGATTTTTTGCCAATAGAATAATTAACTCCTCCACCAGTATACCTACCCTTCTTTGTGAATTTCTTTCTAAAATCGGCATTGATATCTCCACTATAATTAAATTTTTCCTGATCACTTATCGTTTTATACTCATTTCTTAACTCATATTGGCTATTCAAATTTTCTAAAAAAGTATTGGTTTTATACTTAGCTTCAGTCCAATTTCCGCTGGCATCAATATTAAAAAAACTAGCTGAATTAAACTCTTGTTTAAAATGAACGTTCAAGCGATTATTAAAAGTTCTACTCTCTTGATTCAGTCGTTCGTTAGAAAATAGACTTGAATCTGTAAAGTAGGTTTCTCTATTTATGTCTTTATCATAATTTTTTCCAAACGTATTCAAAAATAAACTTGATGTCAATACTGCTTTCTTAGATGGTTTATAATTAAAGTTAAGCCCTGTAGCATTCGTTTTCAAATACCCATCCGTATTATCCATTCCCAATGGCAATCCACTATTTCCTGAAAAAGAACCTGAACCATTCATAATATTTTGAATGCCGCCCATAAATGCAATATAATCTCCAATCGAAAATCCTGTTTCGTTTACATTGTTAGATAAACCAATAACTGAAGCTTGAATTTTATTTTTAAAATAATGAGCATTTCCTTTAACTTTATATCGTTCATCTAATCCATAAGCTACATCTATATTTCCGAAATACCCTGTAACGTCCTGAATTAACTATACAATTATTTAACAAAAGACTAAAATAACTATACACCATATATTTATAACACTAAAATAGCTATACATATACTTGAAAAGCTAAATTAGTTATACAAATTCATT